>Ga0315336_1001117_pt1 | contig 57577 bp, 58 predicted proteins | sample ASW5metaG_FD_204512 | JGI IMG/M metagenome (GOLD analysis project Ga0315336, IMG submission 204512) | Ammonia-oxidizing marine archaeal communities from Monterey Bay, California, United States - ASW #5 | ecosystem: Environmental > Aquatic > Marine > Intertidal zone | place: USA: California...
AAAGGTTTATTAATTGGTCCTTATGAAATGGACGCAAAAACTTGGGCTTTAGATGGAATGGATTGGAAATTTGATATGGAATTATTAGAACCTGAACTCGATAGAATTGAAAAGCATTTAGAAATAGGAATGAATAGAATTCCTCAGTTTAAAGACGTTGGAATTAAAAAAATTATTTGTGGACCAATAACTCATACACCGGATGACAATTTTTTAGCTGGCCCTGCTCCTGGATTAAAAAATTTTTGGATGGCGTGCGCTGCAAGTATAGGTATTGCTCAAGGAGGAGGGGTTGGAAAATATCTTGCCCAATGGATAGCTCATGGAGATTCTGAAATTAATATGTTGGAATTTGAACCCAGAAGATACATGAGTTGGGCAACAAAAAAGTATGCTATTGAAAAATCAACTGATCAATACAAAAGAATGTATGTAACGCCTATGCCAAACGAAAGTATTGAAATTGGGAGACCTAATAAAACGACTCCAATTTATAAGAAATTAAAAGATATGGGAGCTATGTATCTAGACACTTATGGGTGGGAAAAACCTACATGGTTTGCAAAACCTGGAATGAAAGAAGAATATAGTTTTAAAAGATCAAATGCTTTTCCTTATGTGCAAAAAGAATGTGAAAATGTTCAAAACAACGTAGGCATTTTAGATTTAAGTACTTTTGCAAAATTTGAAATTAAAGGAAAAGACAGCGAAACATATCTAGATAACTTATGTGCAAACTCAGTTCCAAAAAAAGAAGGTAATATTGTGCTCGCTCACACACTTAATAAAATAGGCAGGATCCAAAGTGAACTTACTATAACCAGATTACCAAATAACAATTTTTACGTTTTATCATCTACTGCATCCGAAATAAGAGATTTAGACTGGTTTAATCATAATCTAAATAAAGAAGAAAAAGTTGAAATAAAGAATGTCACTGAAGATTACGGAGTTTTGGTTTTAGTAGGACCAAAATCTAGAAATGTTTTATCGCAACTAACTTCTGAAAGTTTAGATAATAAAAATTTTCCTTGGTTAAAGGGGAAAGAAATAGAAATTAATAAAGTTCCTGTACGAGCCCTTCGAATTAATTATATGGGAGAATTGGGCTGGGAATTGCACCATCCAATGAAGCAGATGGAATCTTTATATGATGCTATTTACGAAGTAGGTAAAGAGGATAACATCTCCAATTTTGGAACTTATGCTGTCAACTCATTGAGGATAGAAAAAGCCTACCGTGGTTGGGGTGCAGAATTGACAGGAGAAATTAGTTTGGTTGAAGCAGGCATGGAACGTTTTTTCAATTTAAATAAAAAAAATAATTTTATTGGCTCTGAGATTCTTAGAGAAAAACTGCAATCAGGAGTTGATATTAAAATAGTTTACCTTGAGATCGATGTTGATGATGCAGATGCACGAGGAAATGAGCCGGTGTATCATAATAATAAGATAGTTGGCGTGGTCACTTCAGGTGGCTATGGGTTTCGAGTTAATAAAAGTTTAGCATTTGCTTATGTTGAATCTGATTTGGCTGAAATAAACAAAGAGTTTGATATTAAAATTCAAGGACAAAAAAGAAGAGCCATAGTTCTAAAGGATATGGCATATGATTCTGAAAACAAAAGACTAACCTCCTAATTCTTTACCGCAAAAATTATCCTAATTTATTTTCTGTGTGAAAAGAATAATCTCTAGACAATTTTGAAATAATAATACTATATGTTTTAAAAATTATACAGGAGTTAACCATGGCTACACGCACTAATAACCCCCCTAAACCCCATCTGGGATTTGGAACAAGGGTACGAAAATCACCCTATTTTGAATCAACTCTAAAATGGGGTTGCAAAGAATACACAACCTACAATCACATGTATTTTCCGGTTTATTATAATACACCTGAGGAAGATTATTGGAGTTTGATTAATGATGTAACTTTATGGGATGTGGCAGTTGAAAGACAGGTAGAAATTACTGGACCGGACGCGGCAAAATTTACCCAATTACTTACGCCACGTAATTTATCCGACTGTGCTGTAAACCAATGTAAGTATGTTTTAAATACAAATTATGAAGGGGGAATATTAAGTGATCCGATACTTTTAAAGCTAGCAGAAGATCATTGGTGGTATTCTATTTCTGATAGCGACTTATTACTTTGGGCGATGGGAGTTGCCGGCAAGGATCAATATGATATTAATTTGGTAGAACCGGATGTCTCGCCTTTACAAGTTCAAGGTCCTAAATCAAAGAATGTTATGGTGGATTTATTTGGATCTTGGATTAATGATCTTAATTATTATTGGTGCAGGCAAACTGAATTGGATGACATTCCTGTTGTAGTTTCTCGTACAGGATGGAGTGGCGAAATAGGTTATGAAATTTATTTACGCGATGGTAGCCGTGGAAGTGATTTGTATGAAAAGATTATGGAAGCGGGGGAGCCTTACAAAATAGCCCCGACAGGACCATCTCAGATACGTAGAGTAGAGGCAGGTATTTTCTCGTACTTTCAAGACATGCGCGTGACTGACAATCCTTATGAAATAGGCATGGATAGACTTGTTGACTTGGAAATGGAAGCTGATTTTGTAGGCAAGGAGGCACTAAAAATCATCAAACAGGAAGGTATAAAAAGAAAATTAGTTGGTATCGAAATATTAGGTGATCCTATTACGATGATTGTTCCTCCAGAGTATACTCCTGGTTACTTTGTTCCAGATCATTGGCCAGTTAATGACGCACAAGATGAGGAAATTGGCCATGTTACTTCAAAATGCTTTTCTCCAAGATTAAAGAAAAATATTGGTTTTGCCTTTGTTCCTATTGAGCATGCCAGTCAAGGAAATAAAGTTTTTATTAACTCTCCTTATGGTAAACTTGAATCTGTAGTAGTAGAATTACCTTTCTGGGACCCAAAAAAACAAATTCCAATAGGAAAAACTTGAAATATTGATTAATTCAAAATACTATTAGTTAAAGGATTTTTATGAAATATGTTTTACTTGGGTCAATTTCACCATCATGGCTTGGTAGGCAGGGTGAACGATTAAAAAAATCAAATGAAAAATTAAAGCAATTAGGAATTAAACAATATTCTGTTTTATATACTCAGGGACAATATGACTTTGTTGAAACCATTGATGCTCCAGGACCAGAATCGGTGCTAGGTTTTACTATATGGTATTCCAAAAAAGGATATGGCAATATTCAAACACTTCCAGCTTTTGGAGACCAGGAAATACGAAAAATAATAAAAAAAGGATAACATACGAAGAACAAGATAAAGAGAAAATAAATATCTTTCTAAATTTAATATAAATATAAATATAAATTATCTTACTATATTATATTAATAATAAATTTCACTTATCGTATTATAAAAGGATCACCTAAAGGTTCTTTTGCAGTACTTACCCAAGTAGTTTTTATATTTGAGTAATCTTTTATAACTTCTATTCCTGACTCTCTTCCAAAACCACTATTCTTAAACCCTCCAAAAGGGGCAATAGGGGAGATTAAACGATAAGTATTAACAAAAACTATCCCTGCTCTTACTGCTTTAGAGACTCTAAGAGCAACACCATTATTTTCTGTGAAAATGCCAGAAGCTAGACCAAATGTGTTATCATTCATTAGATTAATTACCTCCTCTTCGTCTGAGAATTTCATTACCGATAGAACAGGGCCAAATAATTCGTTTTCAGCTACAGGCAAATTATGATGATCACACTCAATTATGGTTGGCTTATAATACCATCCTTGATTCATTTCTTTAGGTCTCTCTCCGCCTGTTATTAATCTTCCACCTTGGTTAATAGTTAGATCAATCTTTTCTTGAATATTTTTAAGTTGATTCAACGTAGCAAGCGGCCCCATTTGAGTATCTTCATTCATTGGTGGGCCGATTTTAATATTTTTTGCTTTAATAGAAATTTTTTCTAAGAATTCATCGTAAATTCCTTTTTGTAAATAAAGACGTGATCCCGCAATGCAGCTTTGTCCACTGGCACCAAATATACTTGCTGTAACTCCATTTAGTGCATTATCAATTCTTGCATCATTAAAAACAGCTACTGGGCTTTTTCCACCAAGTTCTAAAGTTACTTGAGATAAATTTTCAGCAGAATTATGAACAATATGTTTTGCAGTATCTACGCCACCAGTAAAAGCAATACGATCAATTTTTGGATGAGAAGTTAATACCTTACTACATTTATCAGCAAATCCTGTAATGATATTTATTACTCCTTTTGGTAAACCAACTTTATCTATCAGTTTTGCAAATTCAAATAAAGGAACAGGAGCAATTTCTGAAGCTTTAATAATAATAGTGTTACCCATTGCTAGTGCAGGAGCTAATTTAACTGCAGTTAAAAACATTTGCGAATTCCAAGGAATAACAGCAGCCACAACACCTATTGGAACTCTTGTTGTAAAGACCTGCATATCAGGTTTATCAATTGGAAGAGTGCTTCCCTCAATTTTATCAACAAGTCCTGCATAATAATAATAGAATTCAGCAATATAATTTGCTTGGAATTTTGTTTCTTTAAACATTTTTCCAGTATCACGTGTTTCCACAGTACCAAGTAACTTAGCATTTTCTTTTAACAAATCACCGATTTTTCTTAGAAAATTACCTCTTTGAGTTGGTAACATAGTGGACCACTCACTATGGAAAGCATTGTAAGCAGCTTCAACTGCTTTATTTACATCTTCTGTTTGAGCTTCTGCAATTTCAGCCCACGGTTCTTCAGTAGTGGGATCAAAAGATTTAAATGATTGATTAGAAACTGAGTTTTCGAATTTTCCATTAATGTAAAGTTTATATTTTTCCATCACACTTTAAAAAACTTATCACATGAATAAAATTTATTCATTTTATTATACCAATCTTCATAATTGTTTTTTTTGATTAATGAAACAGTAAACCCTCCAAAACCTCCTCCTGTCAATCTACAACCAACAGCACCACATTCAAGAGATCGTTTTGCTATTAAATCAACATCCTGAGTTGATGCTTCAAAGTCTTTTGAATAGGAAAAGTGACTTAAATTCATTATATCTCCGAATCTGTTAATATCATTATTTATTAGAAAATATTTCGCTTTTAAAACTCTCTCATTTTCAGTTACTACATGTCTCGCTCTTTTGAAAATATTCTCATCAACAAATTTTTTTGAATCTAGTTTATCAGTTTTTACACTACCGAGATATTTAACTCCTAGTATTGACTCAACTTCTTTTAATTGATTAAAACGCTCATTATAAGAACTATCTCTTAAATTTCTTTGAACTTTGGAGTCAACTAAATAGAATATCCAATTTTGGGGTATGTCTAATAATTCATATTTTAAATTAAGACAGTCAAGAAAAAATGCCTTTCCATGAATGCCAATTGATGAAACCATTTGATCCATTATTCCGCCGGATACTCCAATATAATTTCGTTCTACTTTTTGCGCTAATATAGCTATATGTTTTTCATCATAACCAATATTAAAATATTCATTTAAAGCTTTTAAAGTAGCAACACATAAAGCTGATGAAGATGAAATACCTCTTCCTATCGGAATGTCGCTAATAATTAGAATATTAATATAAGTATTTTTAAGTTTTTTATTTTCATCATAAAATACAAATAAACATCCCTTTATATAATCCAACCATTGATTAGAGGATGATTTTATGAAATCAATAAAACTAAATTTTTCCTTAAAAAAATCAGAATATACATTGTATTTATTCTCAGAAGTATTTTTGGAAATAAAAATTGTTGTTTTATATGGCAATAGACAAGGAAGGACATATCCCCCAGTGTAATCAGTATGCTCTCCTATTAAATTAACTCGAGAATGGGCTATAGTAGAATGCGAGGGTTCGCAATTAAAAATATTATTAAAAATCTTATTATGAATATTCATAAATTTCGTTAAAATATATTTTGATATAATTTTATGTCTTCTATTATCATTAGTCCTAAATTTAATAACAAGAATTTTCTTGAAATAGTTTTAAAAAATAATTCAAAAGAAATTCTAAGTGAATTTAAGTATTGTTTTAGCCTTATTTATTCAATTAAAAAAGTAAATGGTGCAAAAATTCTCAAAAAAACAGGCAGGTATTATGAATTGCTCTTAGATCATAAATTATTTCAACCTGATCAAAATATTATTATTACACTTGAATTACAATTACCAAGAATTGGATCTTACAACATGTCGTGTGGACCAGAAGGCTCATTTGTTATTGATAAAAATGACATGCTAATTAATTCTAAAATTGAGAAACTCACCTTTGAAAAAAAAATAAAAAAAAATATTTATTCTAAAATATCAGATTCTGTTTTTAATCCAATTATTCCTGAACCTAAGAAAATAAATCTTAATAGAAATAAATTTTTCAATTGCAATAATGGTTTTATGATTCAAGATTCAACTTTGTTAGAAACTTTTAAAGCTATAAAAGAGACTTGCAATAATTTATTAATTGATTTTGTATCACAAAATGGATTGCAAATTATTTATCAACAAAAAAATTTTAAGGTTGATGAATACAAATTGATTATATCTTCACAACAAATACAAATCGTTGCAGGAGACTATGGAGGTAGACTTTATGCTTTGATCTCTTTAATTCATCTTGTATGTTATTATAAAAATAAAATTCCTGAAGGGATAATTGAAGACAGACCGCAATTCAAATGGAGAGGTATGCATCTTGATTGCTCACGGCAATATCATTCAATCATTCAAATAAAAAAACTGTTACTTTATATGGCAATATTTAAATTGAATCGATTTCATTGGCATTTAACCGACAATGAAGCTTGGCGTCTCGATATAAAAAGCTTTCCCGATCTTGCAAAAGGCTCATCATTTAGAGGGTATAAGCAAATTATTCCTCCTTTGTATGGAAGTGGCTATAATCGTTATGGCGGTTTTTATTCACCTGAAAATGTTAAAGAAATTATTCAATTTGCAGCAACTTTAAACATAGAAGTTATGCCAGAAATTGATTTGCCTGCTCATTCATGGGCGTTAGTTCAAGTAATGCCAGAACTATATGATCAATCATCAAATCATACTTCTCAAGATGTAGGAAATTATCAAAACAATACTATTAACCCATCATTAGAAGCAACTTGGCAATTTTTAGAAAAAGTTTTGAGAGATATCAGTGAAATATTTTCTTTTAACATAATTCATGTAGGACTTGATGAAAGGCCTGCTACAGCTTGGAAAGGATCACCTAAAATACTGGAACTAATGAAAGAAAAAAATTTTCAAACATTTGATGAAGTGCAAGACTATTATATGAATCGTGTAATTCATTTACTTAAATCTTACAGTAAAAGAACAGCAGCATGGAATGAAGCAGCACTAACCCCCCATAATGATATTGGAAGTGGAGGCAGTGCTGGTAATATAGATAAAGATTGTTTAATTTTTGCTTGGGAACATCCTTCAGTTGCTGAAGCAGCAGTAAAGAAAGGATTTGAAACAGTCATGTGTCCTGGTCAAAAAACCTATTTTGATATGGCTTACAATAATTCAACTTATGAAAGAGGACTCTGTTGGGCTGCAACCATTGAAACTTCAGAAGTTCATGAATGGCAACCATTACAAAGTGTTGATAAAAAATATCAGTCCTTAATTATAGGAGTGCAAGGTCAATTATGGTCTGAAACAATTATTAAAGAGAGCTATTTTGATATTATGATTAATCCTCGATTAGCAACATTGTCTGAAGTAGCATGGTCTCAAACACAAAGAAGAAGCTGGGAAAAATTTAAGCCATCTCTATTACAATCAATGAAATTAATGGGTAAATTGGGTTGGAATCATCATGAATTTTAATCATTTAACTTGTGACACTCTGGAAATTTCAATAATCGTTTCATTATGAAAATTGGAGTAGTTGGATTTGGCAATCGTATTGCTCACGTTTTTCTTGAATTAAAAAAAATCAATATAGATGCAACAATCGTAGCATTCGTTGATCCACAACCCATTGGAAAAGATTTTGCTGAAAAAAATAATTTTTTTCCATCACAACAATATGATTCTTTAGATGAGATGCTTAAAAAAGAGCAATTAGATCTGCTAATGGTAGGATCTCCTAATTATTTTCATATTGAACATATTCAAAAAGGACTTGAGGAAGGAGTAAAAATTTTTGCTGAAAAGCCTATAGTAATTAATGAAGAGCAAACTTGGAAACTTGCAGAACTAATTAAAAAATATGGAAAAGAAAAAATTTTAGTAGGTTTGGTGCTTCGTTATTCCAAACATGCACGCTCATTAAAAGAATTAATAGATAATAATTCACTTGGTAAGATCATATCTTTAGAAGCTTCAGAACATATTATGCCATGGCATGGTGGTTTTTTTATGAGAAATTGGAGGAGAAAAACTTCATATTCTGGTGGCTTTATGTTGGAAAAATGTTGTCATGATCTTGATTTTTATTCTTTAGTTGTTGGTTGTAGGCCAATAAAAGTTGCTAGTTTTGGAGGCAGAAGATCTTTCGTACCTGAAAATTCACCTGCCTTAAATGGTGAGAAAAACTTGGATATTTACAAAGAATATAATTTAGAAGGATGGGAATCCAAAAAAGAAGTATTTGATAGTGATGCTGATATAGTAGATCACCAAGTAGCAATAATTGAATATGAAAATGGTGCCACTTTAGCTTTTCACACAAATATGAAAGTGCCAGATGAATTTAGGCGATTTGCTATTATTGGGATAAAGGGAATGGCTGAAGGAGATTTTGTAAGAGGTTATTTAACCGTTCATAATTCGCATACTGGAGAAAAGATTTTTGATGAGAATTTTGGCGCAGCATTTCAACAAGGGACCAAAGGACACTATGGAGCGGATCAATTAATGGTTAAAGATATAAATAATTATCTTTTAGATGAGTCCAATCATTCTTTACCTGTGAGTGTGGTTGATTGTATGGAGGCTGGATTAGTCGCTATGAAAATTGATGAGTCTCGTGTAAAAAATCAAATAATTGATTTAAGAAACATGTGGAAAAAACTAGACAGTTATAATTTATAAAATGATTACAAAACCAAAACTGCAAGCTTACAATTCTTCTACTTTTTTAGCTTATGCTCTAATCGCACCAGCTGCAATTTATATTCTATGTATTGTGGCGTGGCCCTTGTTTGAAACAATCAGATTATCTTTTACAAACTCCAGCTTAGCAGGAGAAGATTATGTTGGCACTAAAAATTTTGCCAAGATGCTTGCCAGTACTAAATTTAATAAAATAATTATTCGAACATTTGTTTGGATGTTTTTTTCTGTGTTGTTGAAATTAATTATTGGTTTAATAGGTGCTGCATTACTCAATTCACATTTAAGGGGACGCGCAGCATTCCGGGTTCTTGTGATGCCACCATGGATTATACCTATTGCAATTGGTATGCTTGGTTGGCTTTGGCTCTATAATGGCTATTTTGGTATAATTGCTGGAATTGGAATGCGCACAGGTATTCTGGACGGTCCTTTTGGTTTTCTTGCTTATAAACAAAGTGCTTTTATTAGTACTATTATTTCTGATGTTTGGGTCGGAACACCAATGGTAACTCTTTTTTTCTTGGCTGCAATGCAGGGCGTTCCTAAAGATTTATATGAAGCAGCCTATTGCGATGGTGCTTCAAAGTGGGCTCGTTTCTATAGCATTACACTTCCTCAGATTACACCTGTAATTATAACAATGGCATTGTTATCAGCTATTTTTACTTTTAATTCTTTTGAAATTATATGGATATTAACTGAGGGCGGACCAAGAGGAGCTACAACTACGCTTATTATAGATACTTATAAGCAGGCATTGGGTAATTATAAATTTGGCAGAGGTGCAGCTAGAGCTGTTGTAGTAGTTATTTTATTAACTTTATTTGCAGTTTTCTATTTATCACTTCTTTCTCAAATTAATAGGAAGGTTGCCAATGAATAAATACACTTTATTCCAAAAAATACTCTTATATTTATCTATAGCTGTTTTTTTAACTTTTATTCTTCTTCCTTTTGTAGAAATGTTTTATGCTTCGCTTAGACCGTTAAAACATTTATTTCGATCTCCTTATCAATTTTATTCAAATGACTTATCTTTTTGGGCTTACAGCGAAATGTGGAATACCGTTCCTCGTCTTGGTCGATATATTTTTAATAGTTTTTTTCTAGCATCATGTGTTGCAATACTTACTTTATTATTTGTAATTCCCGCAGCTTATTCTTTTGCACGTTTTAATTTTCCATTTAAAAATGGAACACTTTATTTATTGCTTGCTGTCAATATGTTTACCGGCCCGGTATTAATAATACCTTTATATAAAATGTTAAGAGCTTTGAGTTTATTAAATACTTATTATGCAATGATAGTGCCTGGAGTTGCTTTTTTGATTCCTACATCCATTTGGTTACTTAAATCTTATTTTCAAAAAATTCCAATAGAATTAGAGGAAGCTGCGTTTGTTGACGGGGCTTCCCGATTACAAATTTTAAGACACATAATAGCACCTTTAAGCACTCCTGGTCTTGCCGTTGTTGGTATTTATGCCTTCATAGGAGCCTATGCTCAGCAATTTTTGTATGCTATTTCGTTTAATCAAAAAAAAGAATTTATGCCATTACCGGCTGGTTTGTATGAATTCATAGGATATCAAACTGTTAAATGGAATGAAATGATGGCAGCCTCACTAGTAGGTATTGTCCCCGTGTTAATAGTCTTTATATTTTTACAAAAATATATCGTGGAAGGCCTAACAGTAGGAGCTGTTAAAAATTAACCTTACACTAGACTGATTTTTTAGATTTTATTGAAATTCTGGCTTGCTACAAGACAACTAATAAACTAGTTTGCATAATTATAAATATAATTATTTAGGAGGAGTAGATGAAATTTACTTTTATTGGCTCACTATTTACTGCGCTACTTGTTACTTTGTTCAGCTCATTTCAATCTATGGCTGCAACAGAGATGCATGGAGTAATGTGTGGTGGGGAAATTCGAGCTGCTGATAACGCAGTTGTTAAAGAGTTTATGGCAGATAATCCTGGTGTCAATGTTACTATGGAAGCAGTTCCTTGGGGAACATGTCAGGATAAAGTGATCAATTTAGCTATTGCTGGTGACCCTGTAAGTTTTTCTTATGTTGGATCACGTACACTTAAAGGTTTAGCAGAGAATGGTCACATTGTTGCTGTTGATATTCCAGAATCACAAAAGGAAATGTATCAGCCTGGAATTTTAAATACCGTTTCTCATTTAGGTAAAGTTTGGGGTTATCCTCATGCGTTTTCAACTAAAGCACTTTTTATGAATTGTGGAATTCTCGAGCAAGCTGGCCTTGCTTGTGAAGGACCTCAAACATGGGATGAGCTTTATTCTATGGCAGAAACAATAAAAAATAACACTGGTATTGCTGGAATAGGATTATGTGGAAAAGATTTTGATAATACAATGCATCAATTCTTAAACTATCTTTATAGCAATGGTGGACAAGTAATTGATCCTGATACTAATAATATCACTTTAAATAGTTCTAATACAGTTGAAACATTAGAATTTTATGCAAAACTCGCGAATGTATCTCAAGAAGGTCCACTTGCTTGGGAACGCTCACAGTTGACAGAGTTGTTTAACGATGAAAAAATTGCAATGTATATCAATGGTCCTTGGGGACGTGGACAGCACGGAGAAGAACTTAATGTAAAAACAGTAAGAATTCCTGCTGGACCGCAAGGAAAACAAGGAACTCTTCTGATTACGGATAGTGTTGCGGTTTTTAGTGGTACAGGTCACGAAGATTTGGCAAGCAAACTTGTTGCTAAATTGGCTTCAGGCGATGCTCAATATGATCTTGATACGAGTTGGGGATTAACACCAATTATGCAATATTCACAAATTGGATCAGTCGCTCCGTACAATGATGATTATTGGATGATGTTCATTGATGCAATCGCTGATGGTGGACCAGAGCCACTATTAGTTGATTACAAGGCTTTTCAAACAGTGATGAACTCAATGATTCAAGGAGCTATTCTTGGTGAAGGAGATCCAGCTGATTTGGTTGCTGAAGCAGCTGAGGAGTTAGAAGAATACAAATAAAACTTATTAAAAAGGACTGCTCAATGCAGTCCTTTTTTAACAAAAGATTATTAAAACAATTCTATTAGATAAGCAATTACTGTAAAAAGCTATAATTTTATAAAAAATAATATAAATATTTTTTATGTGTGGAATCGTTGGTATAGCAAAAAAAAGTGATTGCATTAAAGATATTATATCAGGTTTATATTCATTAGAATATAGAGGTTATGATTCATCTGGTTTAGCAACAATCATAGATGAAAAATTTTTGTATGAAAAAATTACTGGGAAAATTTCAAATTTAGAAGAAGAGATTCTTAAAAAAAAAATACAGGGAAAATTAGCTATTGGTCACACAAGATGGGCTACGCATGGCAAACCTTCTGTAGAAAATTGTCATCCATTTGTAAAAGATAATTGTGCATTAGTTCACAATGGTATTATAGAAAATTATGAAGAATTAATCATAAAGTATTCAGTTAATAAGAAAGCTATTCAATCTGAAACAGATTCTGAAATCATAGCTGAAATATTTGATAAATTACTAAATGAATATAATGATCCAATTAATGCAATAAGAGATTTAAATAAAGAAATCATTGGGACCTTTTCATTTGCTTTTCTAATAAAAGGTTCAAATTTAATTTATGCCACAAGAAGGGGGAGCCCACTAGTTTTAGGTTTATCAGATAATTTTAATGCTATTAGTTCAGATGTTTTAGGTTTTCCTGAAGAAACAAAAGAAGTGGTTTTTTTAGAAGAGAACGACATAGCCACAATCAGTGAATCCAATATTTCAATTTATAATATAAAGAACAATTTGGTAACAAGAAATAAACATAATTTTATACCAAGTAAAGATTTTAAAATTAAAGGAAATTACAAACATTTTATGAAAAAAGAAATTTTTCATCAGCCTATTAGCATTGAAGATACAATTCTAAATTTTGCTGATAAAAAAACGAAATCTGTTTTTCTTCCACAAAACAATATTAACTTTAACAATGTTTCAAATTTAATATTAGTAGCTTGTGGTACTGCTTATCATTCATGTATGGTAGCAAAATATTGGTTTGAAACATTGACTGATATGACAGTTACAATAGATATAGCTTCAGAATATAGATACAGAAAAAATACAGTTAATAATAATTCTATTGGTATAATAGTTTCTCAATCAGGAGAAACAATGGATACTTTAGAATGTTTAAAAAAATTTAAAAAGAATAATATTTTTACTATTTCGATAGTAAATGTTTTAAACAGTTCTATAGCGAGAATGAGTGATTGTGTCTTGCCAACATTAGCAGGACCAGAAATTGGAGTAGCTTCAACAAAAGCTTTCACATCACAATTAGCAGTTTTATCTTTATTAGCTCTACATATTCAACATCAGAAAAAAGTTATTGATAGCAAATTATTTAATTCACTTTTTAAGGTACATAATTCTATAAAAGAAATTTTATTTGAAGAGGAAAATTTTAAAAAAATTGCTCATAATTTAATCGATGCAAAAAGTATATTTTATATTGGCAGAAGTGTTATGTATCCTTTAGCTTTAGAAGGAGCTCTTAAATTAAAAGAAATTACTTATAAACACTGTGAAGGTTATGCTGCAGGTGAGTTAAAACATGGTCCTTTGGCTTTAATTGAAAATGATATACCAGTTATAGCATTAGCCCCCTATGATACTAATTTTTCTAAGCTTTTATCTAACATTCAAGAGGTTAAAGCTAGAGGTGGAAAAATTATTATATTTACTGATAAACAAGGTTCTGTAAAAGCAAAAAAATATTGCGATCAAATAATTGTATTACCAAAAACTAATTATATTACATCGGCCATTATTTATTCACTACCAATACAACTTATCGCATATCATTTAGCAGTTCTTCTTGGTACGGATGTTGATCAACCTCGTAATCTAGCTAAATCAGTTACAGTAGAATAGGAAAATAAAATTGAATAAAATTAAAGGTAAAATAGTTAATTATGATAAAGTTTTTTTTGGAGAGCTTACTTTTAATAGCCAAATCCTTGAAGTAAATAGCATTCAATCAATCAATGAAGAAATTATTATTATTCCTGGTTTTGTAGATTTGCACTGTCATGGAGGAAACGGATTTGATACGATGGAAGGATGGTCTTCTATTGAAAAGATGGCATCTTATCATTTGGCAAAAGGAACAACTACTTTATTAGCAACAACTTGGACTAACACATTTGATCATACTTACAATGCGCTTAAAGAATTTAATAACAATATAACTGAAAATAGTAATTTAAAAGGAGTTCATCTTGAGGGACCATTTATAAATTCAAAAAAACTTGGAGCTCAACCACCTTTAACACAAAGTCCTTCAAAAGAATTTATTGATAAAATTATGTCTATAGCAGATATAAAGGTTATTACACTAGCACCTGAGATAAAAGGAATGGATAATTTTATACCTTACTTAAATGAAAATAAAATAAAAGTTCAATTCGGACATTCATTGGCAGATTATGATTCTTGTAAAAAATATATGGATCAATATAATATTGGTTTTACTCATTTGTATAACGCCATGTCAGGAAATGATCACAGAAATCCTGGTGTTTTATCTGCTGCTTTGCAGAATAGTCATTATGCTGAAATAATTTGTGATTTACACCATGTTAGTGAACAGGCCATTAAAATAGCTGCAAAATGTATCCCACATCTCTATGCTGTTACTGATTCAATCGGAGCAGCAGGTTTAAAAGATGGCAACTATAGATTTGCTGAAGTTGAAATTACAAAGAAAGGGGAAAAAATTACCTTAAAGGATTCACTTACTTTAGCAGGCAGTGTAGCTAATATGCATACCACTTTTTTAAATTTGTTGAAAATTGAATATAAGATTGAAGAAGCTGTTGCTATGACTAGCTATAATGCTTCTCAATATTTAAAATTGGATGATGTTGGATCAATTAAAGAAGGGAAGAGGTCAAATTTTTTAATACTAGATAAGAATTATAATATTCTTGATATTTATTTAAATGGAAAAAAAATTGATAGATAACTCTCTTGTTCTAAAAGAAGCATTAAGTATCCCTTCTTGTATAAATAATTTCATTAAAAATGATTTGAATAATTATGATGAAATTGCCGAATTAATTAAGAAAAAAAAATTTAAATTTATTGTTACTATTGCAAGAGGCACTTCTGATTGTGCAGCACTTTTTGGCTCATATATTTTTGCTAAATATCTAGGTTTGCCAACTTATAGTATGCCCCCATCTATAATAACACTTGAAAAATCAAAATTCGATTTTTCTGCAGCTTTAGTAATCGTTATTTCTCAATCTGGAGTTAGCAAAGACCTGATTGCATGCGAGGATAGTGTAAGAAAAATGGGTGGAAAAACTTTGATAATCTCAAATAATACAAATAGTCCGATGATCAATCGATCCCATTATTTTTTTAATATGCATGCTGATAAAGAAAAAAGTATAGCAGCTACTAAAACTTTTGTTATGACTTTATTGGTATTATTGAAGTTAACTTTCTGCTCAGCAAATAATAAAAAAATTACTTCATTAATTGATAAACTTAGCGAACAACTTATTCAAGATTCAAAAAACCAGTGGAATGTTGAATCAGTGGAAAGTAAAATTTCAACAGGTTTTATATTAAGCAGAGGAGTTGGTTATGCTTTATCAAATGAAATTTCACTTAAATTTAAAGAATTATGTCAAGAACAAATAGAACCATTTAGTAGTGCTGAGGTTATGCATGGACCTAGAAGTTTAATACAAAATTCATTTAAGCTTTTTATCCTATCAATCAATGATGATAGTGGCAGATCAGTTCAAAAAGACAGTAAAGAATTAATGAAATATACTAATTTATCATATGAAATCTCATTCAATAAAAATAATAATCCAAAATTCTTTTATCCTTCTTCTGAATCATCCGTACTTGACTCAATAGTAATTATGACAAAATTTTATCCATGGATTGTAAATTATTCTTTTAAAAAAGGTTTAGACCCTGATAATCCTAGATATTTAACAAAAATAACCCAAACTTATTAATAATTTGGAAGAATTTGATTTAGTTATTGTTGGAGCAGGTTCGGCAGGATGCATTGTAGCTAATCAATTGATTAATAAAACAAATTTTAAGGTTCTATTAATTGAAGCTGGACCTTCAGACAATAATCCAGTTGTAAAAATTCCATTAGGTTATGGCATGACTTTTTATAATAAAAAATTAAATTGGAATTTTTATTCAAAAAAACAAAAAAATTTATCAAACAGGGAAATTTACTTTCCTAGAGGAAAAGTTGTTGGTGGGTCAGGATCAATAAATGCAATGATTTATGCAAGGGGATTAAATACTGATTTTGAAGAGTGGTCTCAAAATAAAAATGATATTTGGTCTTTGTCATCTATTAATAAATCTTTTAGAGAAATTGAAAAACGTATTTCAATTATAGATAATTCATCAATTTTAAATAAGATCCCAGTTAATGATGTAAGTTCTTTACATCATCCAATACTGAAGAATTTTTTTGAAGCAGTAAAAGAACAAGGAATTGAATTTAATCAAAATTTAACATCAGATACTATAAATCAAGTAGGCCACTACAATATTAATACTAGAAATGGATATCGTTTTACTTCATCAAATGGTTTTTTAAAACCTGTATTAAATAATTCTAAATTAAAACTCTTAAAAAATTGCATAGTTAAAAAAATAAATTTTTATCAAAAAAAAATAATAAATATTGAAATTTTCCATAAGCAAAAAAAAATTCTTGTTAGACCAAAAATAGGAACAATACTTTGTGCAGGATCAATTATGACTCCATATTTACTTATGCATTCAGGTGTTGGATCTGCCAATTATTTAAAAAAATTAAATATTGATGTAAAAATTGATAGCCCTCAAGTTGGTAAAAATCTTCAAGATCATATTGGCTTGGATTATCTTTATAAGTCAAAAGTGGATACATTAAATAAATATTTGAGCAGATGGCCTGGTCGAATTAAAGCATTCCTCTCTTACGCTTACAATAGATCAGGCCCTTTATCACTTAGTATAAATCAAGGTGGAGGGTATATAAATTGGAATTCAAAAAATAAATTTCCTAATCTTCAATTATATTTTAATCCATTGTCCTATTCAATTAATTATAAAAATAAAAGACCTTTATTAAATACTGACAAATTTAATGGATTTGTAATCGGATTTAACTCTTGTAGGCCAAAAAGTAGAGGCCAAATCTATCTAACTTCCAATAAATTTAATGATGCTCCTGTTATTGATCCCAATTATTTAGATCATTATGAAGATATAAATGATTTAAAATGCGCTTTTGATTTTATTAGAAAAATATCTAAGTCATTACATTTAAAAAAAATAATTGATAAAACAATAGAAATTGATCCTTTAAGATCTACTGATGAAGAATTGATTGATCATTTTAAAAAAAAATCAACTTCAGTTTACCATCCATGTGGTACCTGTCGTATGGATGATAGTATTCAAAATGGTGTTGTTTCAAAGAGATTAAAAGTACATGGAACTGAGAATTTATGGATTGTCGATGCATCAGTTTTTCCAAATATAACTTCTGGAAACATCAATGCTTCAGTGATGATGATAGCTAATAGAGCTTCTCAATTAATAATAGATGATTTAAAGAATAAAAATTAATGAAAATCACTAAATTAGAGAGTTTTACTAAACCATTTATTAGTTTCGTTAGAGTTACGCTTGAAGATGGAACAAGTGGTTTTGGTCAAATGTCAACATATCATGCAGATATAACTGCTCAAATTTTTCATAAACAATTAGCTCCGTGGGTATTAGGAAGAAATTGGGAAAATTTTGAAGACATTGAAAAATTAATTCTTGAGAAAGAACATAAATTTCCTGGATCTTACATATTACGAGCAATAGCAGGTTTGGATACAGCTTTATGGGACATAAAAGGAAAAATTACAGAGCAACCTATAGTATCAATTATTGGTGGCAATCCTGGACCTTTACGAATTTATGGATCATCTATGAAAAGAGACATTTCTCCCACTGATGAGGCAAAGCGTTTTAAGATACTTCAAGATGAGAAGGGTATAAATGCTTTTAAATATCGCATTGGATCAGAATGTGGAAGAGGAAAAGATGAATGGAAAGGAAGATCTGAAGAAATAATTAAAACAATTTATAAATCTGTTGATACCTCAACTGCTAAACTTGTAGATGCAAATAGCTGTTATTCTCCAGATCAAGCAATTGAAATTGGTAAATTGCTTCAAGATAACGAAGTTACTCACTTTGAAGAACCATGTCCATATTGGGAACCTGAGCAAACTAAAAAAGTAACTGATGCTCTAGATATTGATGTTAGTGGTGGGGAACAAGATTGTGATTTTAGAATATGGAGAGATATGATTGATAGAAAAATAGTTAATATTTTTCAACCTGATGTTATGTACATGGGGGGTCTCACTCGAATTCTCAAATTAGCTAATTTAATTAATGATGCTGGCTTTGTATGCACTCCTCACTCAGCAAATTTATCACTTGTTACTGTCTGTACAATGCATTTATTAAAAGCTATTCCAAATGCAGGAAAATATCTTGAATATTCTATTGAAGGAGAAGATTATTATCCATGGCAACATAATTTATTTTCTAAACATCCATTTGAGATTAAAGAGGGTAAAGTTGTTGTCCCAGATGAACCTGGTTGGGGTATAATGATTAATGAAGATTGGTTAAATTCATCTGAATATAAAATTTCAGAATTGAATTAAAACGAAATTGTTTATATAATTATATAAAAGGATTTAAAATGGCAACATACGAATGTTCTATATGCGGAATGTCAGTTAATGCAACTTGTGGAAAATGCAACGCCCCTCTAGTAGATGATACAATAGATGCCGATGGTTCAAAAGTACAAGTTTCTAAGTGTCCAAATGATCATGGCAAAATAAAATCACCTTCGTGTTGTGGTCAGGATATGAGTTGTGCAACTTAATAAATAAATTTAGATAATTCAATATTTACTAAATCAGCTCTTTCGAAACTAGCCATGTGTTTTGCGTGTGGAATTATATAAAGTTTACTGTTCTTAATTTCTTTATGTAATAATTTACTCATTTCTGGAGTTGAGCCAACTTCATTTTCCCCTGTCATAATTAATGTTGGCATATTGAAATTTGAAAAATCTAGTGCAAAGTTATCTGATTCAACAAAAAGTTTATATGCAGGTAAAAAATCCTTATTTTTTTTTCTTTTCAAGATGTTAAAAAATAATTGATATACATCTGGATTTTTTTCTAAATAATCATGATTAAACCAACGATTTATTGAGTTTTTTGTAATACTTTTACCCTCTAAAGCTTTTTTAAATCGATTTTTTACTTTTTTAATTTGATCTTCAGATCTTTTATAAACACTACCTATAATAATTAATTTGTTTATCATGTCATAATACTTAGATGTAAAATGTTGAGCTATAAGCGCTCCTATAGAAAATCCAATTAAATTACATTTTTTAATTTTTAAAAAATAAAGTAGCTGAATAAGTTGTTGGTTAAAATTTTCAAAACTTATTTCTTTATTTCCTTTTTTCGTTTTCCCATGATTTAGTAAGTCATAAAAAATATTCCTCTTATTAATGAAATATTTTTTTTGAGGTAGCCACATAGTATTATCAAGTCCAACCCCATGTATAAAAACATTTGGTATATCTGAAGAAGCTAAATTGTGCTCAAAGTATGTATTATTATTATCAAATCCAGTTTTAATTGAGTCCATCAAATTTTTTCTCTGTGTTTGAACGAATCTTTTCTAAAACTGTACAGAGCGTTTGGATCAACTGCTACATTTATTACTGCAGGTTTTTCACATTTAAGCGCAGCATGAATTGCATCTTTTAGCTCAGATATTTTTTCTACATGAAAACCTGAGGCTCCATAAAGTTCAGCAACTTTATCGAAAGGAGGGCTGTTTATATCAGCACCTATGTATCTTTTTTTATAAAAGTCACGTTGATACGCTTTTTCTGCTCCCCAAGATTTGTTATTCATTACAATTGTAACAGTATTTATCTTGTGTTGAACGGCTGTACTAAGCTCAGAGATTGTCATTCCAAATCCCCCATCGCCCATTAAACTTATAACTGGAGAATCTGGTTTTGCTAATTTTACACCAAGACCACAAGCAAAAGAAAATCCTACTAGTCCAAAATCTAAAGGTGTAAATAAAGAAAGAGGCTTAGAATAATTTAGCATATCTGTTGCTTGTAAACATAGTGTACCTGCATCTAGTGTTATAGCTGAATTTGTTGGAAGGTTTTCACGTAAAATTTTGAAAATTCCTGTTGGGTGAATAGGGTATTTGTTAATTTCAGCTTCTTCATCTCTTCTTATAAGATATCTTTTTCTTGCTTTAATGAACTCTTCCGTCCAATTATTAATTTTAGCTATTTCTTTTTTTATAGATAATTGATCATATAATTGTTTTGTAAATGTTTTAGCATCAGCACAAATGCCAATTGTTATTGGAAAATAACGTCCCAAAGATTTTGACTCAATATCTACTTGAATAATTCTAGCTTGCTTATTAATATATTCATAAGAAAAAAAAGTAGAATTAAATCCCAGGCGTGTTCCTAGAGCAAGAATTACATCCGCTTCCTTCACTAGTTTTGATGCAATAGGGTTTCCTCTTGGGCCCATTTGACCAGCATATAAAATTTCATTAAAGGGTATTGCGTCTCCATGACCAGCAGAGGATACAATGGGGATATTCATTATTTTTGCAAGATTAATTACCTCATTATGTCCTCGCGTATTTTTTATTCCTCCTCCAGCAATAATGACAGGTTGGGAAGATGATAAAATGATATCAATAATTTTTGAAATTTTTGTTGTTGTTGTTTTTGGCATTGTTATATTTTGATGTTTGGTAAATTCTGCAAAAGTAGTTTTATTAGATAGTATATCCCGTGGAAGATTTATATGGACAGGACCACATCTTGGAGTTAGAGCTAAGCAGAAAGCTTCATTTATTACTTTAGGTATTTTATCGGTTTCTTTAATTGACCATGTTTTTTTTGTTATAGGTTCAAATAAAGCTTGCTGGTCAATTTCTTGAAAAGCATCTTTTCCCGCATGTTCAGAAGTAATAGCTCCGGCAAGAGAGATTACAGGAGAAAAGGCGGCATTGGCTTGAGCAATACCAGTTATAAGATTTGTAGCACCAGGACCATTTTGCCCAGCTATGATTATACCAGGTTGGCCAGAAGCACGAGCATAACCATCTGCCATATGTGTGCCAGTTCTCTCATCTCTTACTCCTATAAATCTTATATCTTTTGTATCATAAAGTGCATCAAACAATTCCATTGTAGCAGAGCCAATTAAGCCAAAGATATGCCCAACCCCTTGCGTTTTTAATGATTCGACTACTGCTTGACCACCAGATAATATCCGTGGGTATTTTCTTCTATCCATTAAGAAGCCTGTTGTATCTCAGCTTTATCTTTTGTTTTAAAATGAGGCATTACTTTTTCAGTAAACATTTTAATACTTTTCATGCAATCTTCATGTTTTACACCAGGAAAATTTGACCAAACTTGAAGATTTTGTAAATTTAATTCATTTTGTAATTCTTCAATTTTTTCTATTACATAATCAATTGTTCCAAAGAGCATGTTACGTTTATGAAGAAAGTCATAGGACAATAAATCAAGTTTATTTTCAGTTTTTGGCAACTCTTCCCCAGGATTCATATGTGTGCCCAATCCTCTCCAATGACAAACCCAACGCATATAGTTCACCATATGCTCACCAGCCTTCTCTTTGGCTTCTTCCATGGAATCAGCTATAAACATATCCCTTACAAGAGTCACACCCTCGCCCATTTTAACATTCCTTTTTTCTATTTCTGACCTTGTTTTTTGGTAAATTTCAAAACGTTTTTTTAATGATTGTACTGTTGGTATCCACATAATTGTGTTTATTCCATTTTTTGCTGCCCATTCAATTGAACTTGGGCTATCAACTACTTGGTGTAAAGGAGGATGAGGTTGCTGAATAGGCCTTGGAACGATACTTATCTTTTGTAAAATATTTGTTTTTGTATCCATGAATTCGCTACTAGGCGGACTCATATCATGTTGCCATACAAAGTTTTCTGATGGATATGTATAAAATTCACCCTTATGGTTAAAATATTTTTGAGACCATGCTTTTTTTAAGATAGTTATTGTTTCTTCAAATAATCTGAAATTTTTCGCTTGATCTTTAGTATCTGCATCAGGATTCATATTGAGAGCTTCACGACCATAAATCCCACGCCCTATCCCAGCTTCTACACGTCCATTTGACAAATTATCTAGTAGGGCAATATCTTCTGCTACACGAATAGGATTCCAAAAAGTAATAATAGTAGCGGCTTGTCCAATTCGAATATTTTTTGTACGAGCAGCTATATCTGCACTCATCATTAGTGGATTTGGACAAATTTCCATTCCTTCGTGACTAAAATGATGCTCCGTGAACCAAATTGAGTCCCAATCATGCTGGTCGCAATATTCAGCGATTTCCCTAATTTCATTAAGTATTTCATTATAAGGTTTATTATTCCAGTTTGTGGAATTGCAGAAATAGCCGATTTTCATGTTACCTCCTAAAATTCGAAGGCGACCTATCCCACTTCCGTTCAAGACGACGAGTTATGTATCGCTAAATCAACTTTATTATAAATTAGAAAAAAAACAATGAAAGAAATTAAAACTAAATAAAATGCTGTGTTATACGGATATTTATAACCTAAATTAGCTCATGATAAAAAACATAATATTTGATTTTGATGGTGTTCTGGTTGATAGTGAAGTTATTATAGCTAAATCTTTGCATCAATATTTGGCAGATATGGGTATAGATTTTGCAACAGAAGAATTTTCTAAACTTGCTGGTAACAAAACTATTGAAGTTGTATCGCAACTATCAGAACGATTTAATATTAAGGATGAAAAATCTTTTTATGAGGATATTATGTCCATAGCGCATAATTTATATGAAAATAAGTTGCAACCTATACTTGGTGTCGAAAAATTTTTGCAAAATACAAATCATAAAAGACTTATAGGATCAAATAATATTAAAGACAGAATCGTTAAGGGTTTAACAAAAGTTGATTTAAATAATTATTTTACTGAAGATTTAATCTATACATTTGATTTGGTTGAAAACCCTAAACCAAAACCGGATATTTATTTAAAAGCAATTTATGATTCTAAAATAGATATAAATGAAACAATCATTATTGAAGATAGTGTAATGGGAGTTAAAGCAGGAGTTGCTGCAGCTATTAAGGTAATAGGCTTAACAGCAGGAGGTCACTGGTATGAAGGTCGCTCAAATCAAGAGTTATACGCTGCAGGTGCTTCTGAAGTTGTAGACAATTATGATGACATGTTATTAATATTAAATAAATTATGACTGAAGGGCCAAATATAAAAGGTAATCCTCTAAAAATTTCAGTGCTTTTATTGGTAGTATCCTATTTTTTAGGTGAATTTTTTTTCCCAAAATATCCGTTAATATATATGTTGAATTTGTTAGGTATATTAGGTTTCATGATTAGTTTATTTTTGTTCTTTTCATCATTCAACTTATTTAAATCTTATGAAGAGAATCCAGATCCAACAACTTCTACAAAAAGATTAATTCAAACTGGCATCTATGCATATACACGCAACCCTATTTATTTATCTTTTGTCCTGTTTCTTTTTAGTATGTTTATGATTTTTGAAAATGTGATGTATTTTATATCTGCATTAGGATTAACATATTGGATTCATAATTATGTTATTAAATTTGAAGAACAATATCTTGTCAAGGAATTTCCTGAAGAATACAAAGGTTACATGAATTCAGTTAGTAGATGGATTTTATTTTAATTCATTCTCATTTTTTTTATTTTTTGATTTTTATCTACGTAAATCACTACCTTTGATTTGAAAGGAAGTTCCCTTATCATCCATTTTGTTATTTTTTCATAATATTGTATAAAATTTTTTATCTGTTTGTTGTTCATTGCATAAATTTTATTTTTTTTATTTTTTGTCATCCTTTTTTCTTGTTTTAATCGCCACTTTAATACTGAATTAAAGTCAGGAGCTTTCAAATATATAAGGTGATCGAATCTGTTGAATAATTTCAAATATGTAGTTTTAAGTTTATGATTATAATAATTACGCCAGATATTTGTCTTGTCAAACTTTCTTTCCAGAAGATTTATATTTTTTTTTAGATATTTAGCTGTAAGAGGAGGAGATCCACAACACCAACCTTCTAATATGAGTATATCTGTTTTGAAATCAATTATTTTATATTTTTTTGATCTTTCGTCTTTAAGTTTATTAAAAATGGGTATTTTTATTGGATAATAGGAATTTTCAAATTTATTTATATCTGATGATAATTTTTTTATATCATGAGTACCAGGAACTCCTCTAGTAATTAGCAAAGGCTGAATATTTGTAGACATATGCATTCTCTTAGTTTTTGACAGATAATAATTATCTAGACTTAAACTCAATAATTTCTTTTTATAAAAATGTGTAAAATTCTCTTCCAGTAGCCTGAGGATAGTAGATTTACCTATTCCTTGTGATCCTGAAATCATAAACTTTGTTTTTTTTGAATTATCTATAAAATCGAAAATAGGAACAATATAATTTGTAATGTAGGATCTAGAAAATTTTTTATTAGTTAAGGAAATTAATTGTTTTTGAATAGAGTTAATAAGATTATTTGGCATATTTTTTACAATTTTCTATATAATATTTTTTTATTTGTATTAACAAACAATAATTTTAATTAATTATGAAATTTTTATTTGATTTAGGTGGTATTTTTTTTGATTGGAGTCCGAAATATTTTTTTGATAAAATTTTCACAGATAAAAACGAATTAAATTTTTTTTTAACTAAGGTATGTAATGAAGAGTGGAATATTAAGCAAGATGCTGGTCGAAAAATTCAAGATGCAGAATATGAATTGATTACTCAATTTCCTAATTATAAGGAACAAATAAAATTATATTATTCTAATCATCACAATATGATCCGAGGGGTTTTCCAAGAATCAATTGATCTGTTAATAGAATTGAAATCTAAAAAATTTCAATCCTATGTTTTATCAAATTGGTCAGCTGAAACTTTTAAAGGCATGACAGAAAACTATCCTTTTTTAAAACTTTTTGATGGAATGTTAATTTCAGGAGAATATAAATTAATAAAACCTGATCCTTCTATTTATAAACTAGCTATAAAACTATTTAATATCATTCCTGAAGAGACAGTATTTATTGATGATAAAAAAGAAAATATTGAGGCAGCAAATGATTTAAATTTTATAACTATTCACATCACAAACCCAAACAAAATAAAAGATAAAATAAAAAAGTATTTTAATTAATTATTTTTAATTATTTAGTGTGTGTGTAATTTTTGTCATATTGCAATATGCTTTACACATATAGAGCAGAGAAGTTTACTAGAGGAATACTTCTTAGGAGGAAATAATGAAACTCTCTGCTCAGTTAATTATTATGTTAATTATTTATTAAAACAACAGAGTTTGAGCGAATCGGCAACAATTCTAAAAGATTTGACTCAAAAAAAAATCCCGATTCCTACTTATTTGAATGCCTGAAGAGCATTATCAAATAAATGACATCTTGCTGCATTAAATCCAACTTTAATAGTGTCACCAACCTTGATATTGGTGTCACCTTCTGCTTGAATTACCAGAGGTTCCCCTTCTTTTTCTAAGTAGAGAAAAGTTCCTGAGCCTAATTTTTCAACAACGAATACTTTACTTTCCCAACTTGCGTCACCATCTTGATTTAAAAGTAAATGCTCTGGTCGAATACCTAATTGAATTACTTCTCCTTCAGCTGCATTATCTGAAGTTTTTGGTATGCTTAGCTTAGCGGATTCAAATAAATTAATTTCAGTACTGTTCGAGCTTTTGCTTACTATCTTTGTTTGAATAAAATTCATTTTTGGAGAGCCAATAAAACCGCCAACAAACAAATTTAAAGGATCATTGTATAACTCCATAGGTGATCCATTTTGTGAAACTATACCCTCATCTAAAACAACAATATCATCAGCTAGTGTCATTGCTTCCGTTTGATCGTGTGTCACATATATCATGGTAGCATTTAATTGGTCATGAAGTTTAGCTAACTCAACCCTCATCTGAACTCGAAGGGCAGCATCTAAATTTGATAGAGGTTCATCAAATAAGAATACTTTTGGTTTTCTTGTAATAGCTCGACCAATGGCTACGCGTTGACGCTGTCCACCTGATAACTGTTTAGGCTTTCGTTGGAGATAATCTTCAATTTGTAAAATACGTGCTGCCTCTTGAACACGCTCATTAATTTCATCTTTTGAACGTTTTTCTAATTTTAATCCAAAAGCCATATTATCAAAAACAGTCATATGAGGATACAGAGCATAAGATTGAAATACCATAGCAATGTTTCTTTGCTTGGGAGGAAGATCATTTACCACTTGGCCCTCAATTGAAATAGTTCCAGAATTGATGTCTTCTAATCCGGCAATCATACGAAGCATTGTGGATTTACCACAACCACTTGGTCCTACTAAAACTGTAAATGAACGACTTTTAATGTCTAATGAGATGTCTTTAATAACATGCACATCTCCGTAATATTTATTAACTTTATTTATATTTATATCAGCCACTTCATCCTCCTTTGAGCGATCTTTCAAGTGAAATTGTAACTTAATTGAATATTAAATAAGAAGCAACTAAATTAAATATCTAAGATATTTTTTTTAAAGTTCAATCATTATATTTTAAAAAAACTTGAAAATGGTTACAATCCTAATGAAGTTAGTAAATTAATTGAGCCTTTACTTCATGAAGGTTAAAAGCGATGGATTTATCAACAAAATAAAATAGGGTTAATTTTATAAATTGTATTATCAGTATATATTAATATAAGGCAAATTTATGAAAATAGTAATAGTTGGCACTGGATACGTAGGCCTTGTTTCTGGATTATGTTTTGCTGAGTTTGGTTTTGAAACTTTGTGCGTTGATAAAGATCAATCCAGATTAAATACCATTTCTAAAGGTGTTTGCCCATTTTTTGAGCCAGGATTAAGCGATCTCCTTGTAAAGCACCTTAATTCGACAAAACGTTTTTCTTTATCAAATAATTTAAGTGAATCTTTAAAAAATGCGAACGTTGTATTTATTACTGTTGGCACACCAACAAAAAGATTAGAAAATGAAGCTGATTTGAGGGCAGTGCATGAAGTAGTAAAAGAAATTTCTGAAAATATTATTAACTATTGTGTTATAGCTACCAAATCAACGGTTCCTGTTGGAACAACGAGAAAAATAAAAGAAATTATATCTCAAAAAGTTTCTGATGATAAATTTGATATAGTTTCTAACCCAGAGTTTTTACGAGAAGGCTCAGCAATTGAAGATTTCACGCGTCCTGACAGAGTGGTTATAGGTACTGAAAATAAAAAATCTGAAAATATTATGAGAGAAATCTATAAACCATTAAACTTGCCGGAAACATCAATTGTATCAACAACAATAGAGAGTGCTGAAGTTATTAAATATGCATCAAATAGTTTTTTAGCTACAAAAATAACTTTTATAAATGAAGTTGCCGATCTTTGTGAAGCAGTTGGAGCTAACGTGCAAGAAGTAGCTAGGGCGATGGGACTTGATAATAGAATTGGAAAGAAATTTTTACATGCTGGTCCAGGTTTTGGAGGATCTTGCTTTTCAAAAGATGTCAAAGCATTCAGCACAACAGCAAAAATATATGATGTTGAATTATCCATTAACAAAGCTGTTAATGCATCAAATGAAGCTAGACCTAAAAAAATTGCTTCAAAAATTAAAAATAGATTTAATAATAAACTAGATAGTATTGTAATAGGGATCTTGGGTTTAAGTTTTAAGCCAAACACAGACGACATTCGTAATTCAACATCTATAATCATTGCTGATGAACTCAGTAAATCTAATGTTAAAATTAAATGTTTTGATCCTCATGCAATGACTAATGCTAAAGATATTTTTCCTGAATTAATCTATTGTAATTCAGCCTATGATGTATGTGATTCATCAAGCGCTCTTGTAATTGCCACCGAATGGGATGAATTTAGAGTGTTGGATTTCAATAAAGTAAAGAAATTAATGAATGATCCAGTAATATTTGATCTACGTAATATTTATAATATGGAAGAATTAGAGAATTTGGGTTTTGAGTACTATGGAGTTGGAAAATAATTTTAATTTAGAGAAGTTTAACCCTGAAGTTCTAAGAGAATATGATATTCGGGGTATTGTAGATAAAGATCTTAGTGTTAATACAGCTTATACTATAGGAAGAACTTTTGGCCATATTGTCTGTAGTGAATACTCTAATAAGAAAATAGCAATTGGATACGATGGAAGATTAACATCACCCTCTTTGCATAATGCTTTATGCTCAGGATTGGTTGAAAGTGGTGCTGATGTTTTTTCGATTGGTTTGTGTCCAACACCAATGACGTATTTTGCGCATTATCATCTTCAAACTGATGGAGTTGTTATGGTGACCGGTTCACACAATCCTTCTGAATATAATGGTTTTAAGCTGGTCTTAAATAAACATTCTTTTTTCGCTAAAGAGATTCAAAACCTTCAATTATTAGTTAATTTAAAAAATATTTCAAAAGGCCAAGGAAAGTTAATAAAAATTGATATTAAGGATGAATATGTAAATAGAAATATACAAAATATTACCTTTAATAAGAAATTGAAAATTGCTTGGGATATTGCCAATGGAGCTATGGGCGAAGTAATAGATTTATTTACAAAAAAATTAAGTAATGCTGAGCATATCATAATTAACAAAGAAGTAGATGGAACATTTCCAAATCACCACCCTGATCCAACTGTTCCTAAAAATATGGAACAACTTATTGATACAGTGGTATCAAATGCATGTGATATAGGTCTTGCTTTTGACGGAGATGGAGATCGTTTAGGGGTAATTGATAATAAAGGTCATATAATTTGGGCTGATCAGTATATGTTATTGTTGGCGAAAGAAATATCTCGATTATATCAAAACCCTAAAATTATTATGGATGTTAAGTCCAGTAAAGTTTTTTTCGATGAAATTAAAAAATTTAATTGTGATCCCATAATGTTTAAAACTGGGCATTCTCCTATTAAAGAAAAAATGAAAGAATTAAATTCACCATTATCAGGAGAAATGAGTGGTCATGTTTGTTACGCAGATGATTTTTTTGGTTATGATGATGCCATGTATGTTGCTTTACGTCTTTTACGAATTTTATCAAACGAAAATATATCACTAAATGAGTTGATAGAAGAATATCCAAAAACAATAGCTACTCCCGAAACTCGTGTTGATGTTGAGGAAAAAAGAAAATTTGAAATTATAGATGAAATAAAATATCGCCTAAAAGATATAAAAGGAAAAGTAATCGATATTGATGGTATACGTGTTGAAAATGATATTGGATGGTTTCTAATTCGTGCAAGTAACACACAAAATCAATTAACATGCAGAGCAGAGGCTCTAAATAAAGAAAATTTATCTAACCTTACAGGACTAATTGAAAATCAATTAAAACTTAGTGGGATTGATTTCAAATTCAACCACGAATAAAACAATCACGTTTATATTTTTTTAAACGGGAGCAAGCTAGTTTAGCATCTTTTTTTGTAAAAAATTGAAAGCGCGATTCATAAAATTGTTTACCATTTGATTTAATTAGAGCAACATGTGAATCTTTATTAGATGTAGTTTTAGGATATTTTTGCTGAATTAATTTCAAATGTTTTTCAGCACTATTTTTGTATCTAAAAGTACCAACGACAATTTTATAATTTTCAGACTTTTGTATTTTTTCTTCAACTTTTTTTGTATTTAAATTTAATTCATCAAATTCTTTGTTCATTAAGAAGGCAAGTGATTTATCACGTTGTTTGCCTGTATCACCTCCAAAGTAAATACCAATTAACCTTTTGTTTTGTCTGACTGCTGAAAAAGCTAATTGAAATCCAGAAGCCTTAATGTATCCTGTCTTAATCCCATCAGCACCTTCAAAAGATTTCATTAATTTATTATGATTCTTGTAAGTTTTACCTTTCCAAACGAATTTTTCTTTTTTGAATAGTTTATAATAATCAGGAAAATTATAGATTAGGGCTTGAGATAAAGTTGAAATATCTCTAGCTGTCGTCATCTGAGCTCTATTAGGAAGACCCGAAGCATTTTTAAAGGTTGTTTTACTCATTCCAATGTCTCTAGCGTATTTTGTCATTAATTTGGCAAATTCTCTCTCAGTTTTGCCTATATGCTCTGCAAAGACAGTAGCAACATCATTAGCAGATTTAATAATCAGGGCCATAACTGCATCTTTTACAATAATATAGGAGTCTACTTCTAAATAAAGCTTACTGGGAGATCGTGAAGCAGCCACAGAGGAAACTTTCATTTTTGTCCCCCATGAAAGCTTATTTTTATCTAGATAGTCAAAAACAATATATAGCGTCATCATTTTTGTTAATGAGGCAGGGTAATTTAATGTATCGGCATTTACCTCAAATAAAACTTCTTTTGTGTTATAATCTATTATTATAGCCGCAACTTTTGCTAATATTTGTGATGAATATGTTATGATAAAAAAAAGAAAAAGGACAGAAATGATTTTTTGGAGGATTTTCATGAGGAAACAGCTCTTTAACACATTTTTTTCGTTGGCCACAATTGTAAATATTTCTTTAATTATTAAAAAAATTTATTATTTATAGATTGCTGTTATGAAAAAAATAACATTAGAGAATTTTGAAAGAAATAATCAGAATAATGACCCTAATATAGGCTTATTACTTGATACTAAACTAAAGACTAAAAAACCATCAATGTATAACGTAATTCTTTTAAATGATGACTACACACCAATGGAATTTGTAATTATGGTATTAGAAAAAGTGTTTAATAAGAAACAAAATGAGGCTAGGCAGATTATGTTACATGTCCATAAAAAAGGTATTGGGATATGTGGTACTTACACCTATGAAATTGCAGAGTCAAAATGCGTTACTGTGATAGATATGGCAAAGAAAAATGATCATCCCCTTCAATGTACAATGGCAAAATCATAATGCTATCATCCAACTTAGAAAAATCGCTTCACGACTCCTATCAATTAGCTGCTCTGAATAAACATGAATTTGTTACATTGGAACATCTTTTATATAGTTTAACTGATGATAAGGATGCTCTCAGTGTTTTAAATGCATGCGGAGTTGATATTTTATTATTAAAGAAAAAGTTAGATCAGTTTATTTCCAATGACTTAAAAAATTTACAAGATACCTTTTCCGGCGAGCCAAAATTAACTAATGGATTTCAACGTGTTTTACAAAGAGCAGCTATTCATGTCCAATCTAATGGAAGAGAAGAAATAACAGGAGCTAACATGTTAGTTGCAATGTTTTCTGAAAAAGAAAGTCATGCAGTTCATTTTTTAGGTCAACAAAAAATGTCTCGATTAGATGCTGTGCAGTATATCTCACATGGTATTGCAAAAATTCAGCAAAGAAACGAAAACCAAAAAAATCAAGATGATTATGTTTTTGAGACATCTGAAAATCCCAAATCAGTTAAGGTATTAGAACAATTTTGTCTAAATTTAAATGCCAAAGCAGAAAAAGGAAAGATTGACAACTTGATAGGAAGAAAAAATGAAGTGGATCGCACAATTCAAATTTTATGTAGAAGGCAAAAAAACAATCCATTGTTTGTAGGCGATCCTGGAGTTGGTAAAACAGCAATTGCAGAGGGATTAGCTTATCGTATTGTTCAAAAAAACGTTCCTGAAATTATTATGGATGCAGTTATATATTCTTTAGATATGGGTTCTTTACTAGCCGGAACTCGTTACAGAGGTGATTTTGAAGAAAGGTTAAAAGAGGTATTGAAAGAATTACAAAAAGAAAAAAAAGCTATTCTTTTTATTGATGAAATACATACAGTCATAGGAGCAGGAGCTACTAGCGGTGGATCAATGGATGCCAGTAACATTCTTAAACCTTCCTTAGGCAACGGAACTTTGAGATGTATTGGTTCTACTACTTACAAAGAGTTTAAAAATTATTTTGAAAAAGATCGAGCACTAGTTAGGCGTTTTCAAAAAATTGATATCAAGGAACCAACAAAAGATGAAGCTATTAAAATATTAACTGGATTAAAAACATATTATGAAAAACATCATGGAATTAAATATTCGAATGAAGCTATCATAAGTGCAGTTGAATTGTCGAGCAAATACATTGGTGATCGTAAACTTCCTGATAAAGCTATTGATGTAATAGATGAAGCTGGAGCCTCTCAATATTTATTGTCTCCCTCAAAAAGAAAGAAAACTATTTCATCAAAAGAAATAGAAGAAGTAGTGGCATTAATTGCTCGCATACCTTCTAAAAGTGTTAGCAATAACGATAAAGAAAGTTTAAAAAATTTAGAACGTGATCTTAAAAATTTTGTTTTTGGACAAGATACGGCAATAAAAGAATTATCATCATCTATAAAATTAGCAAGAGCGGGTTTACGTGAAGAAGGTAAGCCAATTGGTTCGTATTTGTTTTCTGGTCCAACAGGTGTTGGTAAAACCGAGGTAGCTAGGCAGTTAAGTAAAACAATGGGAATTAATATTCTTCGATTTGATATGTCTGAGTACATGGAAAGACATTCAGTGAGTCGTTTGATAGGAACACCACCTGGATATGTGGGATTTGACCAAGGCGGTCTTTTAACAGATGGGATTGATCAACATCCTCACTCTGTTTTATTATTGGATGAAATTGAAAAGGCTCATTTTGATTTATTTAATATTCTCCTTCAGATTATGGATTACGGTAAATTAACTGATCACAACGGTAAAGTTGTTGATTTTCGCAATGTAATACTAATTATGACAACTAATGTTGGTGCAATTGATATTTCAAAAAAAAGAATTGGATTTAATGCACTTCGATCAAGCAATGATAATGAAGAAGCTATCAATAAGTTATTTTCTCCCGAATTTAGGAATAGAATTGATTCTATAATCCATTTTAATCATTTGAGTAAAAATATTGTACTTTCTATTGTTGATAAATTTTTGATTGAAGTAGAAGCACAACTAGATGATAAAGGAGTATCAATGTCGCTCGATCAAGAAACTAAAGAATATCTTACCGATAAAGGTTATGATGAAGTTTATGGTGCTAGAGAATTAGGAAGAATTATTCAAGAGGAAATTAAAAAACCTATTGCTGAAGAACTGATTTTTGGATCTATTTCAAAAGGTGGACACATATCAATAACATTTAAGAATAGTAAAATAAAATTTGAATATACAAATAAACAAGAACAAAAAAAAGTTCTTGTCTAATATTTTTTAAATGGAGAAAATTGCTCCAAGTCTTTTTTTTGCTTTTTCATTAAATTAGTTTCTTCATCGAGAAAATTACTTATAGCTTCATTGAATTGCCTATTTTTAATCCAATGCAAACTCCATGTTTTTTCTGGCATATAACCCCGTTGTAGTTTGTGTTCCCCCTGTGCGCCGGCTTCTACAATTTTAATATTATTTTCTATAGCGTAATCAATTGCTTGATAATAACATAATTCAAAATGTAAATAAGGAATATCAAGAAGAGAACCCCAATGCCGTCCATAAAGATGAGTAGAGCTTATAAAATTTAGAGCAGAAGCAATCATTTTATTATCTTGAAAGGCAATAATAAGTATGATTTTATCAGAAAAAGTTCTACCAATTTGTAAAAAAAATTCTTTTGTTAAATAAGATGATCCCCACTTCTTCCCAGTTGTATTAAGATAGCATTTATAAAAAAATTCCCAGTGTTCATCATTGATATTATTATCTTTTAATAATTTAATCTTAAGATGATATTTATTGATGCATTGTCTTTCTTTTTTTATTATTTTTCTTTTTCTTGAAGACAGTGTAGCTAAAAAATCATTGAAAGATTTATAATTATAATTTTTCCAATGGAATTGAATTCCTTGGCGAACTAATAATTCTTTGATTCTATCCTGCATTTTTTCTGGATGTTTAAGAAAATTAAAATGAATAGATGAAACATTAATGGATTTAGTTTTTTCTATGATTCTTTTAATCACTTGAATTTTTTTTGTCATTTTATCTTTTATTTTATGGTGAATAATAATTCTTTCGCCCGAAACAGGTGTAAAGGGAATGGCAGACTGCAGTTTTGGATAGTAATTAAGTCCATAACGATGGTAAGCATCAGCCCATGCGTGATCAAATATGTATTCTCCAAAAGAGTGTGATTTTATATATAGTGGGCATACAGCAATAATTGTATTTTCAATATCAAGTTCAACATAATGAAAAGATTTCCAACCTGTTTTAATTGAAACACTAGCACTACTCTCTAAAGCATGTAAAAATTCATAGCGAGTAAAAGGGTGATCTAAACCAACACATTCATTCCAATTTGATTTTGATAAAGAGTTAAGAGACTGCGCAAAGAAAAATTTGCCAGTTTCAATGACCATGAATTTATTTAAGTTTTATTGAGGCTTCAATTTCAACAGAAATATTCATAGGCAAAGAATTTGATCCTACAGCAAATCGAGTATGTCTTCCTTTATCACCAAAAACTTTTACTAATAAATCAGAAGCACCATTAATGATTTTTGGATGATTGACGAATGACTGATTGCAGTTAACAAATCCACCTAATTTAATGAAACTATCAAGTTTATCCCAATTACCATTAAGACCTTTTTTAAGCGCAGCGATAATATTGATACAGCAAAGCTCAGCAGCATGTACTCCATCATCCTCTGATATGTTTTCACCAACTTTACCAGTGTAAATCATCTTCCCTCCTTCAGAGGGTGCTTGACCAGAAACATACATAATATTGTTAACTATTGTATAAGGAATATAATTTGCCAGTGCGACTGGAAGTTCTGGAATAATAATATCTAATTCCTTGATATTTTTTTCAAACACGTGCATTAAGTTTTATATAAAACATTTGGTGCAAAGGTAAAGAGAACAAATATGAATAAATCGAAAATAGTTATTTTTTTTGGCCTTGTGTTTTCATTTCTTTTATTATGGAGGGTTGCGATGACAATTGAAAATAGAGATTTAATACATATGACTTTAAAAGATGGAATAGTAATTATTGAAACGCGGCCCGATTTAGCCCCAAAACATGTTAAACAAATTAAACAACTAATTAATGAAGGAAAATATGACGGTGTGATTTTTCATCGTGTTATAGAAGGATTTATGGCTCAAACTGGCGATGTTGAGTTTGGAAATTCAACAAATAATAAATTTAACATAAGTCGAGCCGGTACAGGCGGCTCTTCATTGCCAGATATTGATGCTGAATTTTCTGATGCCAATCACACCAGAGGTACATTATCTATGGCTAGAGCTCAAAATCCAAATAGTGCAAACAGTCAATTTTTTATCTGTTTTAAAGACTGCTCATTTCTTGATAGTGAATACTCTATTTGGGCTCAAGTTATTGAGGGAATGGAATTCATTGATAACATCACTAGAGGTGAACCACCTAAAGATCCTGATAAAATTATTAAAATGGAGATTATTAAAAAATAAGTCTTAATGTTTGTTGCTGATCTTCATAATGATATTGTGCAACGTGCTATGATAGGTGAAGACATTTCTAAGCGTACTTCACTAGGGCATTCAGATTTTATTCGATTACAAGAATCTTGTATCGATCTTGAAGTTTTTATTGTTTGGTTTTCAAGTAAATCATCCACTGAAAGTGCTTTTAGAAAAGTAAATGCGATGTATGATAAATTAGAAGATCTAGAAAAAAATAGCGACATTATAAAAATTACCCATTCATTGGAAAGTATTAAAAATTGTAAAAAATATAATCAAGTCGCAACACCTATCGCTATGGAGGGAGGGGAAGCGATTGAAAATAATATAAATTATCTTTTTCATTTTATCAAAAGAGGACTTTTCTACTTTAGTCCAACTTGGAATAACTCACTTGACTGGGTGAGTTCAGGTTATGATGAAACACACAACAAGAAAAACATTAAACATTTTGGATTAAATGATTTTGGAAAAAAAGTTATTCAAATATGTAATGATAATGGAGTGATTGTTGATCTTTCACATATTGGAGAAAAAAGTTTTTGGGATATAGTAAAAATATCTTCAAAACCCTTTATTGCTTCTCACTCAAGTGTATATAGATTATGTCCTCACTTTAGAAACTTAAAAGATGATCAAATATTGGCTATCAAACACTCAAAGGGCCTAATTGGATTAAATCCATACCCATTTTTTATTGATCCAAAATTTAAAATAAAAGAAAAAAATTTTAGAACAAAAATTTCCAATAAGATTGAAAAAATTATATCTAAAGAAGAAAACCCAGCAGCTAAATGGATAAATAAACAACACTTATTACAACAAGAACTTCAATCTATTGCTCCTTCAATTGAAACTTTTATTGACCATATTGAATATATTATAAAGTTAGCTGGAATTGATTATGTTGCGATAGGGAGTGATTATGATGGTTTGGACTGTCTTCCTAAAGAAATGACAGATTGTCGAGATCATATTAAAATTATTGAATCCCTTCAACGAAGGGGATATTCTCAAAATGATGTTGAAAAAATAATGGGGTTAAATTTATTAAGAGTGATTGAAGAGGTTAAACACTAATCAGGCTATAAATTAAGCTAAATGCAATTAATATAAGCAACACTCCAATTATTTTTTGAATAACAAATTTTTTTTTATTAAGAATTTCTTTTAATCCGCATTCTGTAACCAATATTGCTACAAGACTATACCAAATGGCATCAATAATTGAGGGTGTTAAAACCAGAATTGTTTTATTGAATAACCCAGCATTGATATCAATAAATTGAGAATAAATAGCAGTGAACCAAATCAATATTTTAGGGTTAATTATTGCTATAATAAATCCTTGAGCAAATGAATTAGACTGAATCTGATAAGTTTCAATTTCATTTCCATTATTTTTTTTAAAAATAAAAATTAGCCCTAATATAATTAAAAATGATGAACCACAAATTTGAATAACAAAAAATATTGTTTCACTATTTTTAAGAATAAATTCTAAGACAAGAACAGTTACAGTTGCATATACGCAAATGCCTATTCCATGAGCTATTGAGGCAATAATACCTGACATACGATTAAAATTTATACTGTTGTGAATAATTAGAGCTAAGCTAGGACCAGGAGACATAGCTCCTAGTAGACACACAATAGCAAATTGGGACCAAAGAAAAAACGTCATTGATTATTAACGTTTTGTTATTGATAAATATTTTTGAATTGTATCTTTTAGTCCGTATTCAAAGGCATCGCAAACGAGAGCGTGACCAATTGAAACTTCTTTTATTGTAGGTATTTTTGTTAAAATAAAATTTAAGTTTTCTAAGTTTAAATCATGGCCAGCATTTAGAGAAACTGAAGGAATATTTTGTTGAATAAATTTAACAACTTTTAAATATGGTTTGATAGCATCTTCTGAATTATTGTTATAATATTTCGCAAAATCAAAAGTATACAATTCAACTCTATCAGGTAAAATTTTGTTTAGATATATTAATGATTCTATTGAGGGATTAATAAATAATGAAACTCGAATACCCTTTTGTTGAAAATTTTTTACAACTTCACTTAATAAAGATTTAAATTTTAGACAATCCCAACCGAATGAAGAAGTTAGCGCTCCAGGAGGGTCAGGAACAAGAGTAACTTGATCTGGTTTTATTGCATTTACAACATTAATAAATTTTTCTGATGGATAACCTTCAATATTAAATTCAATATTTTTATAAGATTTTACTAGTTCTGAAATTAAAGGCAAATCTGAAAATTTTGCATGTCTTTCATCTGGTCTAGGATGCAGCGTTATTCCCTGCGCTCCAAAATTTATACATTTCTCAGCAACCTCAACTAGATCAGGGTGGTTGGTGCCTCTTGCGTTTCGCAATAAGGCAAATTTGTTTATGTTTATGCTCAATTTAGTCATTATTATTCATTAAAAATTGATTTTACATTAATATTGATACAACATATCATCACTATTTTAATATAATAGTAAAATTACCAAAGGAAATTTTACTAAAACAACACATGAAATATTTAATAAGGAGAAAAATATATGCCTACATTGACTAAAAAAAATTTTGATAGTCCAGATGAAACAATGACACCACCAAAAACTCGCGTTGATAATGTAGATCTAGGCAATGGTCAGACTGCAATGCGCATTAAGGCAGAACCAGGTTGGAAATGGTCTGAATGTATTAAGCCTGCAGTTAAAACTGATAGTTGTGAAAAAGCACATTTTGGTGTTTGTGTAAGCGGAAAGATGATTGTAACACATGATGATGGATCATCTGTTGAAGTAGGACCAGGGGATGCGTATGCATTTGCTCCTGGACACGATGGTGAGGTAGTCGGTGATGAATCTTTTGTCGGTTATGAGTTTAATAGTGCAACAGCTGCAACCTACGCAAAAGAATAAATTATCATAATTATATAAATTGAAGGTGTGTTTGAATGTAAACAAGGTCATCAAGCACAGGTAGTTGGCGATGAGCCATGTGTGATGATAGAGTTTGACGCTAGTACAGCTGGAGATTACGCAAAAGATTAAATTAGCAAGATAAACTAAATTTCTTTGCCGTAAGTTGTAAGCATCCATTCCTGAATTTTTGGATGCTTATGAACCTCAAAATGAATATTATTTAATTTAGGATAGTCATCGCATATAGTAGTTGGAATTCCATTTAAAATTCCTGATTTTAACCAACCTAATAATCTCCAAATTGCAATATCTGCAATTGACAATTTATTATCAACAAACCACGTAGAGTCTTCTTCATTTTTCAAAATATTTTCTAAATAATTAAACCATCGAGGTAAGAGTTTAATTTTTAGTTTTTCTCTCATATCTTTTTTAACTTGTTCATCTTTTTCACTAACAGTGGGACTTACTAAATTAGTAATATCTGTTGCCGTATCAATAATCTGATCAACTTTTGCAGCTAGAAAATCATTTGTAGGGTAAAGATTTGATAATTTACCACAAAATCTTGCAATAGCTCCTGTTTGTCCAACAATTTGGCCATCAATTTCTAAAATTGGAAGTTGATGGAAAGGAACTAGCATACCATTTCTAAGTTTTCCTGTTAGAATAACCTCTCTGAATTCCTCTTTTGATATTCGAATATCTTCAAAGGGGATATTACCAATAAATAAAGAAACTCTTAAAACCTCCGCTCTCCAAAAGGGTGTGTGACTATAGTATATTTTCAGTTTCATATTTTTACAAGTTGCTATTAACTAAAAACAGTTTTGATTCAATCATTATATATTGAAGGTAGTCTTGACCTTACTCTGGAAATTTCTTTTAAATCAATAGTTGTATTTAAAATTTTTGGTTTTGCTGAACATTTATTTTTTGTTCTACCCCATGGATCAAATAGAATTGAATACCCGTATGTCTTTCTACCTGTGTGATGTGTGCCACACATGTTTGTTGCTACAATAAAAACTGAATTTTCTATAGCCCGTGCTTTAATTAATGTTTCCCAATGTGCTTTTCCGCTTGGAACAGTAAACGCAGCTGGTATTAAAATTATACATGCTCCTTTTTTTGCAAGTTGCCTGTATAAATTTGGAAATCTAAGATCATAACAAATGGTAAAACCAATATTTATTCCATCTACTTTTTGCATAACAACTTTATCTCCTTTAATGAAAGAATGAGACTCCCGATGAGTTTCTCTAGCAGTAATATTTACATCAAATAAATGAATTTTATTGTATATAGCCTGAATTTTCCCCTCCTTATTTATAAGAATAGATCTATTTGCTAATTTTTTATTTCCTTTAACTTTCAATAATAATGACCCTATATTTATATTTACCTTGTTGTTTTTTGCAAATATTCTTGCTTCTTTAATTATAGGACAATTATTTTGATAGGTAGCAAATTTAAATAAATGTTTTTTATCATGAGTAATAATATTACTGCATTCAGGAGTACAAATCAAATTTGGTTTGTATCTTTGGGATTGCTTAAAAAGCTTAACTAACAATTCAGCATTTTCTACAGGAGTTGCCTTTGCTTGAAACTGAATTTGCGAAATCTTAAACTTTTTCATATTATTTTTATGTTATCACATTTAATTTTCTTCGTAATCAATATTTACTTATTATATAAAGATTAATAGAATATAATAATTAAAAAAAAGGAGATCAAAGATGTCACTAATACAAAAACTTTATGATGCCGAAGAAAATAAAGATTTAGAAAAATATAATGAAGTCCTTAGTGAAGATTTTGTTTGGGTAAGGCATTCAACCGGCGAACATATTACAAGAGATGAATTAGGTAAATGGTTTATGAGCGATGACGCTCCTAAGACAGAAAATCAACGTATTATTTATGAAAATGATGAAATTGGAGTGGCACATAGTTTTGTTACTTTTAAAGATGGTTCAAGACAGGCAGTTTTGGTAGTATATATTATTAAAGATGGTAAAATTATTCGTTCCGAGACGGGCGCAACTAATATGCCAAAATAAATAAAAAAAGGAGAATAAAAGTATGTCAGTTTTAGAAAAATATAATAACGCACTTGAACAAAAAGATGAAGCCTTTCTTAATGAGGTTCTGCATGATGATTATAAATTTACAATGCATGCCTCAGGTAACGTTTTATCAAAGGATGATGTTATTAAATGGGCTATGAGCGATGATATTAATAGAGAAAAAGTGAGAATCATCTACGAGAATGATGAAATTGGAGTAGAACACTCTTTTGTACATTTTAAAGATGGCAACACACAAGCTGTAATGGGAGTTTTTAAATTTAGGGATGGTAAAATAATTTCCTTTGAAACTGGGGCTACCAATATTCCCAAATAAATAAATTATAAATGGTGCCGCAGGGTGGAATTGAACCACCGACCCCGTCATTACCAATGACGTGCTCTACCACTGAGCCACTGCGGCAATAGTTTATATTGTCATAATAACGCGATTAATTTCCTTCTACTTTATAAAAGTTTAATTTTTTAACCATCCTTATAATAATAACTATATCCATTTAAAGCAGGTGCACCACCTAAATGGACATAAAGTATTTTAGAACCTTCAGGGAAAAATTTTTTTTTAGCAAGATCAATTAATCCTTGCATTGATTTTCCCTCGTAAACTGGATCAGTAATTAATGCCTCTGTTCTTGCTGCTAATCTTATTGCTTCGTTTGTTTCTTTGCTCGGTACTCCATATGCAGGATAAGCATAATCAGAATTAATAATAATTTCATCATCCTTAACTTTTCTTCCAAGCTCAACCAATTCAGCGGTATTATCTACTATTTGTTTAACTTGATCTCGTGTTTGCTCATAAGTTCCTGAAGCATCAATACCTATAACTTGATCAGCTCTATTATCTTCTGCAAAACCTACAATCATCCCTGCTTGAGTCGATCCTGTTACGACACAGACAATAAAATAATCAAATTTAAATCCCAGTTCTTTTTCCTGTTCACGTACTTCCTCAGCAAAACCTACATAACCAAGTCCACCATATTTATGGACAGACGCTCCAGCTGGAATTCCATATGGTTTTCCACCTTCATCTTTTACCGATTGGATTGCCTCTTCATAACTTTTTCTAATACCAATATCAAAGCCGTCTTCAACAAGACGACTATCAGCACCCATTAAACGAGTTAAAAGAATATTTCCTACTCTATCGTAAACCCCATCAAAGTGAGGAACCCATTTTTCTTGAACAAGTCTACACTTCATTCCTATTTTTGCTGCAGTTGCAGCAACCATTCTAGTATGATTTGATTGAACGCCACCAATAGATACTAAAGTATCTGCACCAGAAGCAATTGCATCGGGAACAATATATTCAAGTTTTCTGAGCTTATTTCCTCCGTAAGCTAAACCAGAGTTACAATCATCTCTTTTTGCATAAATTTCTAAATTATTATTAATTTTTTTTGAAAGCCTTGGCAGATAATCAATGGGAGTCTTACCAAATGTTAATGGGTAACGTTCAAATTTTTTTAAATTCATAAGTTACTTAATAACATAGATTTTATGAAGCATAAACTATTAGCAATTAATTACTCTACCTCTGCGTTACTATGGCATTAATTGTTTAATAACACATAAAAAAAATGATAATAGAGGATTGTGAAAAAACTTCCAAATTTTAAATTAAAAATGATTGATGGTTCATTACTTAAGTCATCAGAAATCAAAAAAACAATTTTGTTCTTTTATCCGAAGGCGATGACTAGTGGATGCACTATCGAAGTTAGTGATTTTCAAACTAATATTAAAAAATTTGAAAAGATAGGATGTCAAATTATTGGAGTTTCAAAAGATACCGTAGAAAAAAATATGAAATTTGCCGAAAAACAAAAAATTAAGTATTTATTAGGATCAGATGAAGACAATGTTTGTGAAAAACTTGGCATATGGATTGAAAAGTCAATGTATGGAAAAAAATATTTTGGAATTGATAGAAGTACTTTTCTTATAGATAATCAAGGTCAAATATTTAAACAGTGGAGCAAAGTAAAAGTTAGTGGACATGTTAAGGAAGTTTTAGAAGAAGCTTCAAAATGCCTATAATGAAAAAAAAATTGTCTTCTAAATCTATTAGCTGTCTTTGTGGTAACGTTAAATTAAAGATAAAAGGAAAGCTTCGATATGTTGTGAATTGTCATTGCTCCCAATGCATGAAAACACACGGTAATTTTGCAGCTTATACATCCTGTTCAGAAGATAATATTACATATATTAAGAAAAGAACTCTTAAATGGTATCGATCATCCAAAATAGCTAAAAGAGGTTTTTGCTCTAAGTGTGGAGCGAGTATGTTTTATAAATTACTTAAAAGTGACAATGTAAGTATTGCAGCTGGCATGTTTCATAACCCTACAAAGCTGAAAACTCATTCTAATATTTTCACGAAAGGTAAATTAGATTACTATAAATTAGATTCAGTAATGCCAAAATTTGACAGATATAGTAAGTAAAAAACTTAGATAATTTTTCTAATTACAACCGTTACAATGCTAGTTCTTGCTTCTAATTTTTTTTAATAATAATCTATTTGATTAAATTTACTATTTTATAATTATTGAAATTATAATTTCTCATAACTAAATTCTCATATTGTAGGTATGATTTTAACTTTAAATTCATTCAACTTTTAAATGTTATAATTAATAGTTTTAAAATAATTCTATCCACACTAAAAGAACAAAATAGCTAATAAAATTAGTAAAATGACTATCAGAATTATCTTTAAATCAATATCTTTATTGTTTCGAATATAAACTTTTTTACAAGTCACACATTCAACCTTTTCAATTTTGCCTGAAGGTCCAAACCCAATCTTTACATCCAACAATCTTGTTTTGAGATGAAAATTAAAATAACAAAAAATAATTAATAATTTACCTAACATTTTTTCTACTCATTATACATCTACTGTAGAAATTATGAAAGAAAACCCTTTTACAGAAGCTTTACAGTACATTAACATAAGTATTATAAAATAATGTTATACAGGGAGGGCTAAAAATGGCTTTTAAATTTTATCAACAAATTAAAACACAAGATCTACCATCAATGGGGATTGATAATGTGCAAGCTTTTCTTAAAGATTTTTCTGTATCGGAAGATTCAGAAAAACCAATTACAAGTGGTTTGTTCCGATTAAAAGCTGGAGAATCACTTAAGTACACATATACCTACCATGAGATGAAATTTATTGTTGACGGCAGTTTCACTATTGAAGATGAAACAGGACAACAGGTTTCAGCTAAAGCAGGCGATCTATTATATTTTCCTAAAGGTACTTCTATTACTTTTTCTACGGATGATTTTGGTTTGGGGTTTTTTTGTGGTCAACGAGGTGAAGGTGAAGCTTAATATTTAACTTACTTAGATTCTTTTGTTTTTTGTATCAATTAAAATAAAATTGATACACTGAAAGTAATTAGATATTGATAAAAAAATGTTATATTTTGCGTACGGAAGTAATCTTAATCATGAGCAGATGCAAGAAAGATGCAAAGATTCTCAATATATAAAATTTTTTTTTCTAGATGATTATAAGCTATTTTTTTGTGCTTTTAGCTCAGGATACGGAGTTGCGAATATAGTTAAAAAATTGGGTTCAAACGTTCCAGGTTGTATTTGGGAAATATCTGAAAGAGATGAGAAGGCACTTGATTATTACGAAAGATTTCCAAAAAAATACTCAAAAGATTTTTTTAAACTCGATGGAGAAAAAGTCATGTTCTATATTATTAAAAAAAAATTTTCAATTCAATTGCCTATAAAGCAATATTCAGATTTGATATTTCAAGGATATAAGGATTGCAATTTAGATAGAGAATATTTAAGGAAAAGAATAAGAGATCACAAAATAGAAAAGCAATAAATGAAAAATTTCACCCAACGTTTCTTCATAGATTATGATAGGATAATAAAAAAAAAGATAGATAGGTTTAATTAAGATAGTTTATGATTACTAGATTTTCAGTACCAGATTTAAAAAACTGCACCATTGATTTAGTGAGAGTGGCATCTAATAAAACCCAACCTGAATTGGTGTTAAACAATGCTAGAATATTATCAACTTATACTGACAAAATACTTGATGATAAGGAAATTTGGATATCTAAAGGGAGAATTGCATGTATAAAAAATAATGGACATGCTAAAAAATATTTTCACGCAGATGATATAAATTTTTTTGATATTCAAAATAATATCTTAGCTCCAGGATTAATTGATCCTCATATGCATATTGAAAGTAGTATGATGACTGCATGTGCATATGCTGAAGCAGCTTTATTAAATGGTACCACAACAATATTTTGTGATTCACATGAGATTGGAAATGTTTTTGATATTGAAGGAATTGAGTGGATGCTTGAAGATTGTCGTAAAGCGCCTTTATCAATTTTTTTAACACTTCCTAGTACTATTCCAGCAACAAATAATTATTTAGAAACAGCAGGTGGCGATCTTACGCCCAAAAAAGTTTCGTATTTATTTGATAAATGGCCAGAGATAATAGGACTTGGAGAAAAAATGGATTTTATTTCAGTATGTGATGGCAACATTAGATCACATGAAATTATTTCTGAAACTTTAAAAAGAAATTTACCGATTAGTGGACATATTTTTGGAAGAGAGTTTGTAGCAGCCTATGCTGCTAGTGGTATTAGTGATACACATGAATCTGAAGAAAAATTATTTACAAAAGATCTTTTAGAAGCAGGTTTATGGATTTTTTTAAGAGGTGGAAATCCAAAAACACCATGGAATAGTTTACCCGAGGCAATAAAGGTAATAACTGAATTTAATGCAAGTGCAAAAAGAATTTGTGTGTGTACAGATGATAGAGATGCAGATGATTTATTTAATTTTGGTTTGGACTGGGTTATTCAGCAAGCAAATAAATTAGGAATAGACAAAGCAACCTCTTGGTCTATGGGCTCTTTACATCCAGCAATGCGCTATAATATTGATAGAGATTATGGTGCTTTAGGTCACAGTAGAAGAGCGGATATTGTAATGCTTGATGATAATTTAGAGGTTTATAATACATGGATTGGTGGAGAGTTAGTTGTTAAGAATAAAAAAATTACACCTTTGCTGGATGAACAGCTGTCCAATAACAGATACCATTATCCCTTAAAAGCTTACACTTCTATTAAAATTCCAAAAACAATTAACTATATTCCTAACATACCTGATAATGAAAATTTTAAAATAAATGTCATTAAAACTGAACTTCCAGGAATTATGACCTTTAAAGAAACTATATTAATTGATAAAAAAATAAATTCTTGGAATGAAATTTTAATTTTGCATAATTTGTGTCATTTGGCTGTTGTTGAAAGACATGGTAAGAACGGGGAATATGCCCATGGTTTTATTAAAAACTTTAATTTAAAAGAAGGGGCGGTAGCAAGCAGTGTTGGTCATGATGCTCACAATTTAATTGTAGCAGGATTAAATAAAGAGGATATGAATTGTGCCATTGATTTTGTTAATGAATTTCAAGGAGGAGTAGTTATTGTTAATAATGGAAAATTAATCTCAAGTTTGAAATTGCCAATAGCTGGTTTACTTTCTGATAAAAAAGCAAGCGAAGTCGCAGAAGAAAATAAATTTTTCAAAGAAAATTGGTCTAAAGCTGGTTGTACATTACCTTACATGGGATTTAATTTATTGTCTTTATCAGTAATACCCAACATCAGAATTACTAATAAAGGATTGATTGAAGTAAACACTATGAAAATTTTGCCGTTGTTTGAATCAATCCTGGATTAATTTAATAAACTGGTTACAAAATGATAACTGAATATACAATAAATGATATTTCTACTATCGTTTATGTGATTAACGATGCTTCATTCAAGTATAAGGGGATCATTCCCAATGATTGCTGGCATGAGCCTTATATGTCAAGACAAAAAATGATTAATGAATTTAGTAACGGAGTTCGTATGTTTGGATTTAATAAAGATAACAAGTTAGTTGGAGTAATGGGAATTCAAAAAATAAAAAATATTATCCTGATAAGACATGCTTATATATTAACTTATTATCAGGGAAAAGGCATAGGGCAAACATTGTTGAAATATTTATTGAAAATAAATCAAAATAGTCGGTTTTTAGTAGGTACTTGGAGAGATGCTACTTGGGCAATTAGCTTTTATGAGAAATTTGGTTTTGTTCTTCACACAAATAATAAATCTACTGAATTACTTAATAAATATTGGAAAATTTCCTTAAATCAAATTAAAAATTCAGTAGTATTAGAAAAATAAATTATTTCTTCTGAACATTGCTTGTAGTTAGTGATATGATGATCATGATAAAAAAATTTTTACCCATTATATTTCTCGTATTTAATATTATATAAAAATTAATGAATAGTAGTTTAATTTTTTCTCTTCGTGAAGCTTGTGTAAGATATGAAAAAAAAGTAATTTTTAAAGATTTAGATGTCAATATACACAAAAATGATCTTATTGCTTTAGTAGGGAAAAATGGCGTAGGTAAAACAACATTATTGCGCATTATTAGTGAGGATCATGACTTGGATCTTGGTGAAATATGGAAACAAGGAGGATTGAGAGTCAATTATTTTAGCCAACAATTAAGTTTAGATGAGTGGAATTCAGTGGAGGCTGAATTGTTAAGAGTATTAGAAAATGAAGAGGAAAAATTCAAGATTGATATATTTTGTAACAATTTATCACTAAATAAATTTTCAATAATCAAGAATTTATCTGGTGGTCAAAAAATAAGAGTTGGACTGATCAAAACGTTAATTATGGATTCTGATATTCTATTGTTAGATGAGCCTACTAATCATCTTGATTTAGAATGTATTATTTGGCTTGAAAATTTTCTTAAAAGTTATCAAGGCGCTATTCTTTGTGTTAGTCATGATAGAACTTTTTTAAGTAATATAAGTAATAAAGTTTTTTGGTTAGATCGTGGTAATATAAGAATCAGTCCAACTGGTTTTAAAGATTTTGATCAATGGTCAGAAGACTTATTAAAGCAAGAAGGACGAGAACTAAAAAATAGGAAGCAATTTGTAAGTATAGAACTTGAGTGGGCTAATAGAGGGGTTAAAGCTAGAGTAAAACGCAATTTAAAAAGAATGGAGAGGGCTAATAAACTGAAAGCAGAATTAGAAAAAGATGAAGCATCATATCGAAAGGTGTTAAACACAATGAAACCTCAATTATTGAAACCATCATTAGACAGTTCAAAATTTATTGCTGAATTTTATAAAGTGTCTTTAGCTTATAAAAAAACTAATAAATACGTATTAGAAGACATATCTATTAAAATTAGTAAAAACGATAGGATTGGCTTGTTAGGTAATAACGGGACAGGTAAATCAACATTTTTACGAGCATTAATAGGAGATGTTCCGATTTCTTTGGGTACGATAAAAATTAAGAAAAATATGAATTTCTCATACTTTGATCAAATGCGCTCCACTTTGGATCACGATCAAACAATTAAAAAAATTCTTGTTCCAAGTGGAGGGGATTATCTTAAAGTTCAAGGAAAAGATCGACACGTTTGTAGTTATTTGAAAGATTTTATGTTTGATCCGTCTAAAGCTACTGATAGCATTCATACTTTGTCTGGTGGACAAAAAAATAGATTATTATTAGCTAAAGTTTTGGCAAATCCAAAAACAGGGTTAATTTTAGATGAGCCTACAAATGATTTGGATTTAGAAATGATGGATCTATTAACGGAAATGCTTACTAATTATAAGGGAACATTGCTCATAGTTTCACATGATAGAGATTTTCTAGATCAAACAGTTAACAAAATTCTACATTTTGAAGGTAATGGGAAAATATCAATTTTTATGGGTGGATACAGTGATTTTCTGAATTATCATAAAGGAAAAGCTATCAATAATACAGTTTCTAAAAAACAAAATATATCAAATCATCAAAAATCAATAAAAAAGATGAATAAACTTTCATTTAAATATAAGTATGAGTTAGAGCAAATCCCTAAGGAAATTGAAAATATTCAGATTAGAATAAATGAAATTTCAAAAGAATTAACAAATTCTAATTTATATAAAGATAATTTTGATAGATTTGATCTAATTACAAAAGAAGCAGTGAAACTAAAAGATAATTTACAAGAAAAAGAAGATAGGTGGCTTGAATTATTAGTAATTCAAGAATCTATTAACTTAACTTAAATTAATTATTGTACTCAACATTCCTCGTAGTTGATGGTAAATAGATATCATGAAAATTCAATATTACAGTCATGCAGGAATAAAAATTGAAGATGATCTAGTTTTGTTAATTGATCCCTGGTTAAATGATAATCCCTTAGCAACCATTAAAGCAGAAGATATCACTAAAGCAGATTATATTTTTGCAACTCATAATCATTTCGATCATGTTAATGATATTCCAATTATTGCTAAAAACACTGGAGCGACTGTTGTTGGAATTGTTGAAACAGCAGAAGAATTAGCTGCAAAAGGATGCAATAAAACACTTGGTTGTAACATTGGTGGCACAGTTAAACTAGAAGGATTAGAAATAATTTTTACCCAAGCATTTCACTCTATGAGTTCAAATCCAAGTGGAGTTGTTATTTTTTATAAAAATCTAACCATATACCATGCTGGTGATACCGGTATATTTGGTGATATGGAATTGATTGGAAAGATGTACCCCCTTGATTTAGCTTTTTTACCAGTTGGTGGGCATTTTACAATGGGATTAGAAGAGGCCAAAAAAGCAATTCAATTATTAAAACCAAAAAAAATCATTCCTATACATTACAATACCTTTGAACTCATAAAAACAAATGTTGATGCAAGCCTTGTTGAAGAAACCAATTCAGAGTTATTAATTTTAGATCCTGGTCAAGAAATTACATTATAAACCCGAAATTCTTTGAGTGTGTATCGAAAAGCAAGAAAACATTCCGTTTAGCTTAGAAATACAGAACGTATTTCTTAATCGATTTTGATTTTTCCATTTATAGTGTTATTTGAATCAAAATTTTTGATAAATAGCGTCATTTCTAGTTCTATCTCATCCCCAGTTTTGATTAAACCATTATTATTTGCACTATGAATTGCATTTTCAATTATTCGTTGTGATGAGATACCTACCTTTTTCAAAAATTTTCTTATTTCCATATTTAAATTATCTTCATTCATGTTATTCCTTTCTAGTTATCTTTTAACTTTTTATGGTTAATTCGCCAAATAAAATTATGAATGAAAAAAAACTAGTTTCTTCAAAATCAAGACACAAAAAGGTCTTAAGAGAGTTACGTTTAAAAAAATTAGAAAAGAAATTAATATCAAATATTGCTAAAAGAAAAAAAAATATAATAGAAAATAATGGATAAAATAATAATTAAAGGAAAAGCAAATTTATTTGGTTCAATTAATGTATCAGGTTCTAAAAATGCTGCTCTACCTATCTTGGTCTCTTCTCTTTTAAATGATGAAGTATTAGTTATAAAAAATTTGCCAAAATTAAACGACATTAAGGCAATGATTAGCTTATTAGAAAATTATGGTGTGAATGTATTGTCAAATAATTCAGTGCTTCATCTTAATTCTAATTATATAGAAAATAATGTTGCAGATTATGATTTAGTGAGAAAAATGCGAGCCTCAATTTTAATTTTAGGACCTCTTCTTACACGCTTTAATGAAGTAAAAATATCTTTGCCCGGTGGTTGTGCTATTGGAACGAGACCGATAGATATTCATTTGTTTGGCTTAAATAAATTAGGCGTTAATTTTGATATTAAGAATGGATTTATAATTGGAAAAGTTAATAATAAATTAATTGGTTCATCTATTAATCTTCCATTCCCAAGTGTAGGAGCTACTGAAAATATTATGATGGCTGCTACTCGCGCTGAGGGAGTCACAACTATTTCTAATGCGGCTAAAGAACCAGAAATTTCAGATCTTGCTAATTGTTTAAATAAAATGGGAGCAAAGATATCAGGTGAAGGTACCAATCAAATTAAAATTATAGGAGTAAATAAATTATATAAAGCCGAACACTCCGTTATATCTGATCGTATAGTAGCAGGTACTTATATTATCGCTGCGGTAATGCTAAATAAAGAATTTACTATTAACAATTTTGATCCTGAATATTTATCTTACCCACTTGAAGTTTTAAAAAAGATGGGAGCTAATTTTCAAATAAACAACAAATCCATTAATGTTTTGCCATCAGAAGCGTTAGTAGGAATAAATATTGAAACAGCACCCTACCCAGGTTTTCCAACTGATCTTCAAGCTCAAATGATGACGTTAATGACTTTAGCCAATGGCTTTTCTCAAATTAAAGAAAATATATTTGAAAATCGATTTATGCATGTATCTGAACTCAATCGTTTAGGAGCAAACATAAGAGTTAAGAATGAAATTGCTTTAATAGAAGGAGGCAAAGAGTTTAAAGGTGCGCCTGTAATGGCAAGCGACTTGAGGGCTAGTGTTAGTCTAGTTCTTGCTGGCTTATGTGCCGAGGGAGTAACGACTGTAAATCGGGTTTATCATTTAGACAGAGGATACGAAAAAATAGAAGAAACCTTGGGAAAATGCGGACCTAAAATTGTTAGAGAAAAATAACATAACTTTTTATAGAAGTTTTTTTATTCATGTATAAAACGACTTGAAATTTAACATGAGCAATAAAATCATCATCGCTGTTCCACGTGGGAGAATAATAAATGAATGTAAAACTATTCTAAATAAAACTGATTTCTCCCCAGATCCTTTATTGTTTGACAACGACACAAGAAAGCTTACCTTTTCATCCAAAGATCCAGAGATTGATTATATTAAAGTTAGAGCATTTGATGTTTGTACATTTGTTGCTTTTGGAGCGGTTCAAATTGGGATTGCTGGAGATGATGTTGTTCAAGAGTTTGGTTATTCAGAAGTATATGCTCCATTAAATTTGAACATCGGACATTGCCGATTATCTGTTGCTGCGCCTAAAAAGTTATTAGAAGAGGAAGATCCTTCAACGTGGAGTAATATAAGGATCGCTACAAAATACCCTAATCTAACTAAGCGTTTTTTTGCTGAAAAAGGTGTTCAAGTAGAAGCAATAAAATTAAATGGATCTATGGAGCTAGCACCATCGTTATCAATGTGTCGTCGAATTGTTGATCTTGTTTCGACTGGCAAAACTTTAATAGAGAATGGACTCAAAGAAGTAGAGAAAATTATTGATGTGCAATCAAAACTTATAGTTAATCGTTCTGCATATAAAACAAAAACTGAAAAAATTGAGTCTATCATTGATTCAATTAAAAAAATCGTTTTATGAAAATATTAAATTATAAAACAAAAAATTTTTATAAGGAATTAAAGAAAATTCTTGATAGTCGTTCACAACAGAATATTGAGAATACTGATACAATTGTTAAGAATATTATAACTCAAATAAAAGATAGAGGAGATGAAGCACTTTTTAAGTTTGTTAGAGAATTTGAAGGTAATAGTGTGAATGAGTCTAATATTTTAATTTCAAAAAAAATCCTCAAGTCTTATAAAGACAAGATTGATGTTGATGTAATGAATTCCTTTAGGATATCGATTAAAAATACTACAGCCTATCATAAAAAACAAAAACCTAAAAATTATGAAATTTTAGAGGATGGAGTAAAAACTGGATCTATTTGGAAGCCGATTCAATCAGTTGGTTTATATGTACCAGCAGGAAAGTCTGTGTATCCTTCTTCATTAATTATGAATGTAGTACCTGCAAAAATAGCTGGTGTAAAAAGAATTGTTGTTGTTACTCCAAATCCCTCTGGAAATATTAATCCATATATTCTAGCTTTATTAGATGAATTAGAAGTAAGTGAGGTTTATCAGGTAGGTGGAGCCCAAGCTATTGCTGCATTGGCTTACGGTACAAGAACAATAAAATCTGTTAATAAAATTTTTGGACCAGGTAATGCATATGTTACAAGTGCTAAAAAGCAAGTTTATGGAAAAGTGGGAATTGATCTTATAGCTGGACCATCTGAAATTATTGTTGTTGCTGATAATGATAATAAACCTGAATGGGTAGCTACAGACTTAATGGCCCAAGCTGAACATGATGACAAGGCTCAATCTATTTTAATTACTGATAGTTTAGAATTTTCAAAAAAAGTTCTTACAAGTATTAATAACTTAATTAATAAACTTCCAAAGAAAGATACTATAAAAAACAGCTTAGGAAATTATGGAATTATAATTATTTTAGAGAATTTAGATGATGCTGCTTCTATTATTGATTTTATTGCACCGGAGCATCTTCATTTACAAAATAAAAATCCTGATAAAATATTGAATAATATTCATAATGTGGGCGGTATTTTTTTGGGAGAATATTCACCTGAGGCATTTGGAGATTATATTGTTGGAACAAATCATGTCCTACCTACATCGGGTACCGCTAAGTTTTCATCAGGATTGGGCGTCCTTGATTTTATGAAACGTAGCTCAATAGTTCAAATGAATTCTAGAGGTTTTGATAGATTACAAAAAAATGTAGTTGATATGACTAATGTAGAAAGTTTAGAAGGACATAAGTTATCTGTTAAAATTAGACAAACTTATAAAAAATAAATATAGAGTCTAAGATAATTAAAGGAGAATTAATGCCAAAAGAGGGTTCCATTGAATTTCAAGGAATTGTACTTGAACTGCTGCCCAATGCAATGTTCAAGGTAAAGTTGGAAAATGATCATGAAATATTAGCCCATTCTTCTGGAAAAATGAGAAAAAATAGAATTAGAGTACTTGTTGGTGATAAAGTAACAGTTGAAATGACACCATATGACTTAACCAAAGGCAGAATAACTTTTCGATGGAAATAAAAAAAGCTTCTTCAAAAAAAATTATAAAGTTAAATAAAAAAAATATATGTCCTACTTGCAAAAAGAACTCAATATATCCATATACACCTTTTTGTTCAAAAAAATGTAGTGACTTAGATTTAATGAAGTGGTTATCTGATGAGAATTTATATAATTTTGACTCGAAATAGATTCTAAATAATCACAAATAATCAAGAATATTTAATTGAATTATAATCAAAAACAATTTATCAGATTTCTCTTTTGCCCAGGTAGCTCAGTCGGTAGAGCAGAGGACTGAAAATCCTCGTGTCGGTGGTTCGATTCCGCCCCTGGGCACCATTTTTTGTTAAAAATAAAACTGATTATATAAACAACGTAATTAAATCTAGTGTATTAGAATAATGTAAATTTAATGATTTTTAATTATAGATGATTAAAAAATTATTTAAAAGTAATGAAGAAATTATCTGATAAATTTTAAAGCTATGTCACTGAATCAACTATTTAGATTAAAAAATGTATTATAGAATTTGTGTAGTAACGGGCTCAAGGGCTGAATATGGCAATCTGTACTGTCTAATGAAAAATATTAAAAATGATAAAAAGTTGATATTACAAGTAATTGTAACTGGATCACATCTTTCTAAAGACTATGGTTTCACTTATAAAGAAATATTAAGAGATGGATTTAAAATTAATAAAAGGATCAAAATATTAGAAAAAGGAAATAATGCAAATGCAGTATCAAAATCTATTGGGAAAGGGTTTGATAAATTTTCCAATACTTTTAAAAAGTTAAAACCAACCATAGTTCTAATTCTTGGAGATCGATATGAAATGATGGCTCCTACAATAGTCTCGCTTATTCATCAAATACCTGTTTATCATATTCATGGAGGCGAAATAACAAGCGGTGCATATGATGATTCAATTAGGAACTCTATTACTAAAATGTCTTGGCTTCATTTTGTAGCAACTAAAGAATATAAAAAAAGAGTAATTCAAATGGGAGAAGATCCAAAACGTGTATTTATGGTAGGCGGTATGGGTGTTGATAGAATTAAGAATACTAAATTAATCAAAAGAAATAACTTAGAAAAAAAATTTAAATTCAAATTTAATAAGTTTAATTATTTGATTACCTTTCATCCTGTAACTTTGGATTTAAATAATAGTTTAAATAATTTTAAAGATTTACTATCAGCTATTTTTTCAAGATTAGATACATTTGTTATATTTACTGGACCTAATGCTGATAATGGTGGCAAAATTATAAAAAAGCAAATTATTGAATATGTTTCAAAAAATAAACATAAATCAATATTTATCGAGTCTATGGGAAATATAGCTTATCTTTCAATGTTAAAATATGTTGATTGTGTTATTGGTAATTCATCAAGCGGTATAGTTGAAGCTCCAACATTCAGAACAGGTACTATAAATATTGGAAATAGACAAAAAGGGAGGGTTCAAGCTTCAAGTGTAATAAATTGTAAGCTTGAAACAAAATCAATATTAAATGCACTAAATACATTGCACAGTCCTAGATTTAAGAAAAAATTAATTAGAATTAAGAATCCGTATGGTGTAGGCGGCGCAAGTAAAAAAATATTAGAAATTATTAAAACTGTTCCAATTTCAAAAAATTTAATGAAACGTTTTTATGATTTATAAAACCTAAAGATTTTATTAACCAAGTTATTGTTCAAATAATTAGCTACTTCAAAATCTATAAGGATTTAATGAATCTATATTAATATTATTAGGCGTATCTTCTATTAAAGAGAGTATAGTTTTACCTGTTGCAGCTGCTAGCGAAAGTCCTAGATGTTGATGGCCAAAAGCATAGTAAACATTTTTACATTTTTTTGACTCTCCAATTACAGGCAATGAATCAGGCAGAGTTGGTCTAAATCCCATCCACTGACTCTTAACTTTTCCTAATTCAGGAAGTATTCTGCGAGCTGTTTCTTCAATCATATTTAATATTTTTTTATTCATTGGTTTATTTAATCCAGCAATTTCAATTGTACCAGCTGCTCTAATTCCATCTTCCATTGGTGTCATATAAAAACCTGTTTTAGCCCACCCCACACTACGTGAGAGTAATTTATCATTATTTTCAAATATAATGTGATATCCACGTTCGGTATCAAGAGGAAAATTGTCTCCTATAGTCCGTGCTAAGGTATTAGAATATGCACCCGCCGAAATAACTATTTTGTCTACTTGATGATTTTTGTTTTTGCTTCTTACGAAAAGAGAATTATTTTTTCTAAAAATAGAATCAATCTTTGTCAAAATAAATTGACCTCCATTATTAATAAAGTGATCAAATATTTTCTGAGTTATTTGAATTGGAGATCGTGTAAAGCTCTCACCTCTCAAAACTATTCCTTTATAATATATGGGTTCTAGAGATGGTTCCATTTTTGCAATGTCCTCTTTATTGATTATATCAAAGTGAACATTGTTTTTTTTTCTTAAATTAAAAGCGTATTGATCTTTGTCGAATAACTCCTTTGAATCGTAAAGATAAACTGGTTCTTTGTGAACAATATATTTAGATACATCTACCTCATTAAAGATTTCTTCAAAAGCGAGTTCAGCATGAGACGAGAAAGAGCTTAGAGATTGTGCAATGTGTTCCACTCTTGCATGTGTACAATTCCTTAGAAATCGGACTACCCATGGTAAATGTGTCAAAATATAAAACCAATCAATAACTAATGGACTATTTTTACTAAGTAACAGTTTTGGTAAATTCTTCCACAACTGAGGTGAGTTAACAGTAACACATTCATGTTTTGCAAACAGTCCTGCGTTTCCAAAAGATGTTTGTGTCCCAGGTTTGTTGTGATCGTACAATATTACTTCATGCCCATTCTTTCTTAAAAAATGTGCAATACAGACTCCGATGATACCCGCCCCTATGACAGCTACTTTATTCATAACTTAAACTATCATGGATCGTTAATTTTAAGCTAAATAGTAATCTAAATAGTTTATTTTCTTTTGTAATCTTCATATTAAACTTACTTTGCATGTCGTAAGTGAGGCGTGAGTTTGTATTCACAAAAAATAATAAACCGTGTAATAATAAAATTAATAGTTAAATAAATTAGACCTGCTACTATAAAAATTTCAACTGGAGACCAAGTTTTGGCTATTATTAGTCTGGCTATTCCTGTTATATCCATAATTGTTATAGTGCTTACCAGTGAAGTTGCTTTAACCATTAAAATCATCTCATTGCCATAGGCAGGAAGTGCTTGTCGAAAAGCAATAGGTAAAATTATTCTTCTATACAGCAAAAACCTACTCATACCTGTTGATCTAGCTGATTCAATCTGTCCAAATGGTACAGACTGTATACCACCCCTAATGATTTCTGAACTATAGGCACAAGTATTTAGGGTTAACGCAAGTATACCACACCAATAAGCGTCCTTAAAGAAAATCCAAACAAAACTTTCTCTGACTGATTCAAATTGTGCTATTCCATAATAAATTAAAAATATTTGAACCAAAAGAGGGGTCCCTCTGAAATAAAAAACATATGATTTTGCAAAAAAATTTGAAAACGGACGCTTGGATAGTCTTAACAACGCCAAACCTATAGCAAGACAAAACCCAATAAATAATGAAATTGTAACGAGTTGAATTGTTATTAATGAACCAGCTAAAAGTTTAGGGAAGGTATCTATCATTAATTCAAAATTCATAGCTATGCTCTCCTCACACCTTTATTTGCCCAGTTCTCAGCACTATTGAAAACTCTATTAGAGGCAGTTGTTAAAATTAAGTAAAGTAATGCAGCAGTTACATAA
>Ga0315336_1001118_pt1 | contig 57547 bp, 48 predicted proteins | sample ASW5metaG_FD_204512 | JGI IMG/M metagenome (GOLD analysis project Ga0315336, IMG submission 204512) | Ammonia-oxidizing marine archaeal communities from Monterey Bay, California, United States - ASW #5 | ecosystem: Environmental > Aquatic > Marine > Intertidal zone | place: USA: California...
CCACCTTAAAAAGAACCAGCAGGTGCGAGTGAAATTAGGAAGCAAGGTATATCCTGCACGCGCGATTCGCGTCAGTGATCCTGAGGTCACCGAACAATTTGCCCGCGGACGCACGATATACCAGCTGGTGCCTCGCGATGCGGCTGATTGAGCGGGGTACTGAATTCCCCCTACGATTGGAGGACGCTATACGCGAAACGATAGCTGCGACGGTTATTGAGCTGGTTTTTCCCCCAGTGATGCTATGGCTTCACGAGCGGGTCGCGTCGAGCTGAGGGTTCCGGCTGTGCAACGGCAGATCCCTGAAGTTCGCGGGGTTATCCAAACGCGACTGGCCTGATTCTCTGGCCAGCTCAATGAACCATTCGGGCACGGGGTCGCCCCCGCATTGGCGCGCCAACATATCCGTATAGGCGAACTGTTGTTCGCCAAGTTTGTGATAGTGGTGCATCGGTTCGTTGTCCCGCTCCAGCGCATCGCGATGCTGGTCGAGCAAAACCAGCATGTGCTCCTGGTCCGGCAATTCCACGTCGCCGGACATGGCCGCGGCAAACCATTTGGCTTGCATTTCGAACAGCGGAAAAGGGATGACAACAAATGGCAGCCCAATGAGCCCCAAGGTGCGGTGAGTTGGGCTGAGCACGTCGAGATACAGCGGGTGAGCCCAATTGTCGTTCACCTGGAGGATTTCATCGTCGAGAAAAGGAAATTCCACTTCATAGCCGGTACAGAAAATGAACGCGTCGAGCTGCTTTAAAGTCGAGCCGTCGGCTAGCTGCAGGCTATGACCGTCGAGAAATCTAGTCGGGACAGGGAATCCGTCAAGGTTGTTGGTGATGCGCTGTGTACGAGCAAACGATTTGCCGCACCAATACACCTGATCTGCAACCGTGGCGATTTCTCGAGCCAGGTCTGCGCCCGAGGCTGCGGTTCCCAGCAGTGCAACGCGTTTGCCGTGAAAGTCGTCGGGATTGCGGTAGTTGTGGCTGTGCAGCAGCTGGCCGCGAAACTGGTCCATACCTGGAATGCGTGCAACGCGTGGAGCCGCGTAGTGTCCATTGCACACGGCCACCGCGTCGAATTGGGTGCGCGTTCCGTCGCTGAGTTGCACGGTCCAGGCATCGTCGCCGGTTGGCTCCAATGCGGCTATCGTCTCGCTAAAGCGAATCAACGGAAAAATGCCGAAATCACGAGCGAAGTTCTGCAGGTAAACGAGCACCTTGGAGTGGTGAGGAAATCGCGGCCAGCGGTCATCGCCACCGCCGTTTGAGTCGAACGTATAATCTCTGAATGCCATCAGATCCCGGGGCAGGTTGGTGCGCAGGGAATCGTACATGGAGGAAAAAACGCGTCGCGAAGGGCGTCGTCCGAGTGGGTCGTCCTCAACCTCTGGTCTGTATACCCACACACCGCCAAGCTCACGGGACTGTTCGAAAACCGTCACGCTATGGCCTTTGCGCACTAGCTCCCTTGCGCAAACCAGGCCTGCGGCGCCTGCTCCAACAACAGCGACTTGCAAATCCAGCCCTCAGGTGCGATAGATGTGGTGCCGCGAAGTTTACAGCAAGCTTGTTCCCGTCCTCTCGCCTGCGTACCATTTGCGCCTTTCCAGATCCTTAGAAGGCAAATGCCATGTTACAAGGGAGCATCGTAGCTCTCGTCACTCCGATGGCAGCCAACGGCGACGTCGACTGGACTGCGCTCGAGGGATTGATCGAGTGGCATATCGATAGCGGTACCCACGGCATAGTGCCGATGGGCACCACGGGCGAATCTGCCACTTTGAACACTGACGAACATCTCAAGGTCATCAAAACTACCATTGATGTGGTGGCGGGCAGGGTGCCGGTCGTGGCTGGCACTGGGAGTAACTCGACCAGCGAGGCCATCCATCAAACCGTCGAGGCGCAGACCGCCGGAGCAGACGCCTGCCTGTTGGTCACGCCGTACTACAACAAGCCCACCCAGGAAGGTCTGATTGCGCACTATACGGCGATCGCTGAAGCCACTGATATCCCACTGGTTCTGTACAACGTGCCACCGCGCACCGCGAGTGACATGTCTGCCGAGACAGTTGCGCGGCTGAGTAGCAATCCGAAAATTGTTGGTATAAAGGAAGCCTGTGGCGACGCTGGGCGCGTGGGCGAAATTCGCGGCCTGGTGGCAGACGATTTCGTTATTCTCTCTGGCGAGGATGCGCAGACGCTCGAGATGCTCGGCCTGGGCGCGACCGGGGCTATTTCGGTTACGGCCAATGTGCTGCCGAAGGAGATGTCGCAGTTCTTGAGCCTGTACTTGGCCGGTGACACCGCGGGAGCGGCTCAGCTCGACGCGAAACTGCAGCCGATACATGAAATTTTATTTGTTGAACCAAACCCCACTCCAAGCAAATGGGCATTGCACGCCATGGGTCGAATAGGCCCGGGCATTCGCCTGCCGTTGTTGCCGTTGTCGCAGCAGCACCATGCTGAGGTGCGGGACCGATTGGTCCGCATAGGAGCGTTGTAGTGCATTACTTTAGATACATTGTGCTGGGTTTGGCTTTGCTGGCCGCAGTGGGTTGTGGGTGGATACGCCGTGGTGATGATGGCATGTTCCTGAACCCGAAAGATGACTACCTCGACTCTGTTCAGCACAATAAGCTGGTGGTACCCGAGGACATGCGTTCGTTGGAAAACACGGATCCGTTCCCGATACCGCCCACTCCGACACCGACAAACCCTTCCTTTTACCCTGACCGGCCGCCATTGCCGGATGCCATATACGCCAACGACAATCGTTCTGAAGTACGTATCCAGCGGTTGGGTGAGCGCTCATGGCTGGTGGTGCCGGAAGCGCCGACCACCGCGTGGCCAAAGCTAAAGCAGTTTATGGGGGAAAACGGCGTTGCGCTGACCTACGACGCGCCCAGTGTTGGTCGTCTCAATACCGGGTGGTTGCTGATCGAAGACACAACCTACCGGGACGTCATTCGGCTGCTGCTTAAAGATGCCAAGCAAGCCAACCCATTGCTCACAGGCCAGGATCGGTTCCTGATAAAAGTGGAGCAGGGCTTGAGGCCGTTGACAACTGAAATCCATGTACGCCACGAAAATGACAGTGTGTCTTTGCCGGTGCGCGATGAAGTCATTGTGATCGACGGATTGCGTTCTCATGTGGCCCAAGCGGAAAACGATCTGTTGAACGAAATCGGCGCATATATTGCGGCCAAGGTATCGGAGTCAACGGTGTCCCAGGTAGCACTGCAGATTGGCAGTACGAAGAAGACAGAGCTGGGTAGAGACGATTCAGGCTTTCCGGTGTTGCATCTGTACCTGGACTACGAACGCGCTTGGGCGACCTTGGGCCAGGCGCTCAATAATGCTGAGGTGGATGTTGTCGACCTGGATCGCGAAGCGGGCAAGTTCTCCGTCAACATACCGCCGAGTGCCTTTGGCGATGATAGTGGGGGTAAGGGGTTTTTCTGCCGTCTGACCTTTTCCTGTAACGACGACTCAACGTTGGACGCGCAGATCATACTGCGGGGCGCTAGTGAGGATTATCGGGTGAGCGTGTTGGATGCGGAAGGCGGCGGACCTCTGAAAGCGGAACTGGCTCAGCAGATTCTTGTGCTGATCAGGGAATTTGCTGCCTGATGGGATTTGCATCGCTTGGTAGCGGTTCGCGTGGCAACGGCACAGTGGTCGCCCTGGGCGAAAAGACCATTCTGATCGATTGTGGGTTCACGCTGCGCCAGGCTGAACAGAGATTGGCGCGCTTGGGCTTGAGTGGCGGCGACCTGGACGCGATCCTCGTCACCCACGAGCATGCTGATCACATCTCCGGGGTTGCCGCGCTGGCGCACAAATACGGCATCGAGGTTTATGCTTCCTATGGCACGCTCAAATACGATCTGCGTGGCGCAACTTGTCATGCGTTCGATGGTGATGCGTGCTTTGAAATCGAAGGTATCAGCGTCAACCCGGTTTGTGTGCCTCACGACGCGCGCGAACCGACGCAGTATGTTCTGAGTGATGGCAGCGAAACCATTGGCGTATTGTCAGACCTGGGGTGTGTCACGGCTCACGTGCGGGAACAATTTAGTGGTTGCAGTCTGCTGCTGTTAGAGGCGAACCACGATCGCGGCATGCTCGCTAATGGCAGCTACCCGGCGCGCTTGAAGCGTCGCGTCGGCGCCGACTACGGACACCTTTCGAATCAACAGGCATATGAATTGATCGAACAGATCGCTTCTGAACAATTACAGATCGTGATCGGCCATGTCAGTGAGCAGAACAATGATCCAGACATTCTGCAGCGAACGTTTGCGCCCCTGGCGAACGCTGTGGGGCAATTGGGCTTCGCCACTCAGGCTGACGGATTCGACTGGCTGGGGGCTACGCCGCTCAAGCGACAGATCTCGTTTGCGTGAGGTGTTGTAAGATACGCCCCGAAAAAGACCACGATAGCAACTGATGGATGCAGCACCTGTGAATATAACGCCAGACACTTTTCAGACTGAGGTTATTGAGAAGTCGAATTCGGTGCCGGTTTTTGTATTGTTCTGGGCTGACCAGGTTCCGGAATCGGTCCAAGCCAGACAACTCCTGGAAACTTTGATCGTCCAGTACGCGGGTAAAGCCGAAATGGCGCTATCTGACGTCGCGCAGGATCAGACTCTGGCGCAGCACCTTCGCGTGCAGGGGCTACCCAGTATTCGCGTCGTGCATCAGGGCAAGATCGTCGACCAGATCGATGGTCCGGCGGACGAAGCTCAACTGCGCGCCTTGCTGGATCAGCTCACGCAGTCGTCTACCGACTTGATTAAGGATCAGCTCGATCACTTGCTTGCGACCGGGAATTTCGACGCAGCGATGTCTATGTTGGAGCAGGCGGTACAGGAAGAGCCCTCAAATCAAGGCTTTCGTGTGGAGTTGGCAGACGTCCTGATCCGCAAAGGGAACCTGGAGGATGCGCGAACGGTGCTCGCCTCCATACCGGAAGGCACGGAAGATAAAGATCGTCCTCAGCATCGGCTCGAGTTTGTCGAGGAGGCAGCAGGATTAGAGTCTGTCGATGAATTACAACAGCAACTGCAGGCAAACGCAGATGATCTCGAGGTCAAATACCGATTGAGCGTGCAACTGGTGGTTGCGGGCGAGTATCAAGCAGGCCTCGACCACGCCATGGATATACTGCGCACTGACCGCGAATTCCGCGATGACATAGGTCGCCTGACCATGATCCGCGTGTTTGCGCTCCTGGGCAAAGGCAACGACATTGCCACCGCCTATCGGCGCAAGATGTTCAATTTCATGCACTGATCAGGCGTTTTCGCCCGAACCCAGGCTCCCACAATCGCCGGTCAGATGTGACGGTGCGCACATTCTCCAGCCTCCCGCTTCCTTATCCTAGTGCTCATCTAGATATGTTGATTTGGGATAGTGCGACATGGAAGCGCATGCAAATCTTTGCTTGGTGCTGGAAATTGATGAGCACGTTGCGGAAGTAGCGGCGCAAGCCGGTAGTGTCGAGTTCAACCTCGGCCGAGATGACCGCAACGATTTCGTGGTTGGCGGAGAGTTCGCCTCGCGCCGTCATGCCCGCATCATCCGTGAGCATAAAGATTTTTACCTGGTCGACTTCAGCACCAACGGTACCTATGTGCAGACTGAAGACGAACAAGTGACTCACGTGCATCGTGGCAAACTCAAATTATGGGGCGAAGGTTGGATCTCGCTAGGAGAACCGCTGAACCTTGGACAACCCATTCATTATCGACGGGCTTGACGGATGCAATGGTCTAGCGCTGCAGATACGCACCCGGGCAATTGCCGTCCGCGCAATGAAGATGCCTTTTTCTGTTCCTCCGGGCGCGAGATGTGGGCCGTGGCGGATGGCATGGGTGGGCACCAGGCGGGCGACTATGCCAGCGAAGCCATTGCGCAATGTCTAGCCGATTTGCCCCTGGCGGCAAGCTTGAACGATTGTGTCGATTGCATTGAAGACTCCCTGTTGGAAGTCAACGACCACCTGCGCCGTCATGCCAAATTGGCCTGCGACGGCAACACGGTTGGCAGCACAGTAGTGGTTGTGGTCACCCGGGGAGACGTCGGCGTCGTACTCTGGGCTGGCGATAGCCGCTTGTATCGGCTGCGTGGACGGCAGATGCAGCAGATTACCCGGGATCACAACCCGATCGTGGATCTGCTCGACAGCGGTGGCGTGTCCGAAGAGGAAGCGCTGGCCACTGATACCAATATCATTACCCGGGCGGTAGGTGGCCAGCGGGATCTGCACCTGGATGTGGCCGTATTTGACGTATCCCCCGGAGACACTCTATTGCTGTGTACCGACGGTCTGTATCGCGAAGTAGATCCGCAGCACATGTTTGAGGCGCTGCACCTGAATGTCGAGCAGGCTGTGGATACCCTGATGGCGTGCTGTCTGGCGGGCGAGGCGCGTGACAATGTATCTATCGTTGTTACGCGGGCTGGGCAGGCACAATGAGTGACGACACCGTTTTTCGCAGCGATATGACCGTCATGCGCGACGACGCCAGCGATACGGGTACCAGCCTGAGTGACTCGAGCTGGCGCAGTGGTGTTGCGGTAGAGGGTTCCGAAAGCGGGGCCGAGGCGCCCAAGGTGCTGAAGCAGCGTTTTGTGCTGGAACAATTGATCGGCACCGGCGGCATGGGCAGCGTGTTTCGCGCTAAAGACCTGCGTAAGGTAGAAGCAAGGGGCACCCAACCGTTCGTCGCGGTCAAGGTGCTGAACAACGACTTCCGACATCATCCCGAGGCGTTTATCGCGCTGGAGCGCGAAGCCACCAAATCCCAGGGGCTACGACACCCCAACATAGTTTCCATCTATGACTTTGACAAAGATGGCGACGTACCGTTCATCACGATGGAACTCTTAGAAGGCGATGAGCTTGCCGACCTGCTCAAGAGTTATCCATCAGGACTGCCGGACGAGCTGGCGTGGCAGGTGATCGAGGGGATGGTCTCGGGATTGCGGCATGCACATGATGAACTCGTCGTGCACGCCGACTTCAAACCGGGAAACATATACGTAACCCAGCGCAAAGCCACTAAGATTTTTGACTTCGGCATCGCCCGAGCCATGCGTCTGAACGAAGGCGGCGAAGACACCGATTTTGATCCAGCGCGGTTAGCGGCTCTTACGCCAGCTTACGCCAGTCGCGAGATGCTCAACGGCGACAACCCTGAGCCGCGGGACGACCTCTATTCCCTCGGTGTCGTCACCTATATGGTGCTGACCGGCCACCATCCCTACGGGCGCCTACCGGCAAGCGATGCAGCCCGGGAAGGATTGAAACCCGAGCGCATAAAACGACTCTCCAGACGTCGCTGGCAGATTCTGGAGCATTGTTTGCGATTCAATCGCCAGGACCGGCCGGCGAGTGCCGATGAGGTTTACGAAGGTCTGTTTGGAAAGTCGCCCTGGCGAAGCTGGAGCGTGGCGGCCACGGCTGCCCTGGTGGCAATGAGTTTGTTGCTGATTACCGTGCAGGACGATGTAGAGATACGAGAAGTTAAGGCAGAGGTTCGCCAGGAAACGCTGGTAGATGCACAGATCGCCCGGGTCGCGGCCTTGTTGGTAGCACCCGAGTTCAATCCAGACTGGGAAGAGTTACTGTTCACCGAGGTGCAGACCCTGCAGGGCCTGGCCGGCGCTGAATCTGCTTCTGCCATGGTGACCGCCCGTGTTGAAGAAATTTATTCCCAGCATATTGCTGGGGCCAGCGACCTAGGAGATGCCTTCGAGGCCCTCCGAGCGGGCGTGCGCTTTGGCCCGGCGGATGCGGCTAAACAATCGCTGCATGGTCGGTTGCTGGCTGAATTCGCACGCCTCGCAGCTACGCCTGTAGATGCTGCATGGCTGATTGACGCTGAGGAAGCGACCAGGTTTGCGCAAGCGCATTATGCCGCGTCTACCGCATTGGCATCTGCGCGTGCGGACTTTGCGGCCCACGTTAGCCTGGCGATACCGCAGTTGCTTGCGGCGGGCCAGCTCCAGGTGGCGCAGGGCGCGTGGAACACATTTTCTCCGGTGGTGTTTAGTGAAGAGCGCTGGCGCTCTGCACAGCTTGACATGCAGACCGCTCTTGCCGAGCAGGCACAGAGCCGCGCAGCGGCAGTGTCGCAGAGTTCATTGCGCGAAGAGCAGAGTGAGATGGGGGAGTTGCTCAGCGGGAGCTGTTTGCGCTTGGACATCGAAGCCGTCGGCGCCCGGATCGAGCGCGTCGCGGCCGCGCATCCGTCACATCTCACCCCGCTTCGGGCACAGGTGACAGAGCGCGTGAGTCAATGTGTGCAGCGTCTCAGTGCCATCGATCCAGAACGGGCTTTGGCGTTTAAGACTCGCGCCCTGCGCGAACTGGAAGCGTTTGCCGAAGTCGACGATCTGAGCGTGGACCCATGCTCCATGCAGTACCTGGTGGGTAACGGAAAGCAAACCGGCAAGGGCGGATTCTGCGCTGACCAGATCGCCCCGGACGCGCGCGGTCCGCGTCTTGTTGTCGTACCTGGCGACGCCAGCCTGCCGAACTTTGCCATCAGCAAATATGAAATCACCTGGGGCGAATTTGCACGCTTCTGTCACGCCAGCGATCGTTGCGCGGTGGTTGATACCGAGACGCTACCGGTCACTGGCGTGTCTATCGCCGTTATCGAGGCTTACGCACAATGGTTGAGCGAGCAGACTGGCTATCGATATCGGTTGCCTACTCAGCAGGAATGGCGCCAGGCCGCTGTGGGTGTGCCTGATCCGAATCGAAATTGTCGCATAGACGTGGGCGGTGTCAGCCGCGGCGACGCCATGCTCGAAGCCCAGGCGGGCGCCGCCAATGAACTAGGGTTGGTACACATGTTGGGCAACGCCCAGGAAGTTGTGAAGTCTGAACTCAACTACGTTGCCGTCGGCGGCACGTTCAGCGATCCCATCGAAATGTGTCTGGCGCAGACCGAGCGGCCCATGGATCCTGGCGGAGATGGCCAGACTGGATTTCGCGTCGTGCGGGAGGTGTCGTGAGGCTACTCAAGCTTTCACCGGACGCCACGCGTCTACGCAGAGTTGCCAAAGCCTGTGCGGCGGGCGAATTGTCGCGCATGCAGTACCGCGAAGCGCGCCGGGAGGTGATCGAAAAGTTTGCCGTCGCCGTACAGAACGGCGTTGAAGACACCGTGCCGCGGTTTGACGGTGACATTACTCAAAAGCGCCCGGACGTGCCGGTAGAAATCATCGAAACAGCAGCCCGGCAGAACAGACTGACCTGGATGTTGCTGGTGTCGGTGGTTGTCGCTGGCTTGATGATGCCATTGTGGAGCATGGCTGCGAGTGAAATCGGAGCCGTCGGCGAGCGAGACCCCAATCCCGCGACATCGCCTAGATACCACGTGGACCGTGTGCAATGGTCGAGCACTCCAGCGTTAGAGGCCAGCTTACAGGCCGAAGCCCAGGCACACATTGAAGCGGCAATGGATGAGATCAAGCGCCAGAATGCGCCGCAGGACCATGGCTTCAGTGCAGCGGAACTGGCAGAAGTCGGACGCTTTCTGAATGCGGTCGGAGTTCACGAGCACGACGGTACGCTCACTTCTGGCGACCTGCAGGATTTGCGCGCTTTGATTGGTAGTCAAAAAGAGCGGCGTGGCGTGTCCTTGATACAGGTGGAACAGGTCGCTGCTGCCCTGCAGAGCTTTGTCCGCCAGCACGGTTATCCATTGGCGCGAGCATTTGTGCCGAGCCAGGACGTGGCCGACGGGGAGGTGCGCCTGCAGGTCATGCTCGGCACGTTGACGGGCGTGCGCGTGGCGGAGGGCGACAGCGCTTTGCTGGCCGCTCGCATGACGGAACTGCTCGGGGCCGCGGTGCAAACCGACGCGGTTGAAACGAATCTCAACGCCCTCAACCGGGCGCGCGGAATTCACGCCGAGGCATCCTTCGAGCCAGGCGATGAGAACGGCGATACGCGCATGGTATTGCACGTCAAACACCAGCAACGCGTGCATGGCTCTATTGCGTTTGACAACTATGCAGTTAAAGACCTGGGTGAGGAGCGCGTGACGCTTGCCGGGCAATGGAACAATCCCCGTGGCGTGGGCGACGTGTTGTCGGCCCGGGCGTTCACCACCATGGGGCCGGCTGATCATCAATACGGTGGGGTCTCCTACCTGACGCCTGTGCTCAGCGGGCGATTCGATGCCCTGGTGGATGTGGCCTTTGCAGACCTCAGCCTGGCGTCCAATGTCCCGATAGATGGTGATGGCGTGCTGTTCGATGCGCAGCTCAAGGACACCCGTGTGTTCACCCGCGAACGGCGCCGCGAGTACCGTTACCGAGTCGGTGTGCACGACCTGGATTGGGACATCGTGCCGGGACAAAGAGCCTGGTTTGCCGGCGCCGGCGTCGACGGGCACCGCTTGTGGGACGCGTCCAAAGTGGCGCTGAGCGGCTCGATGGAAGCCTTGGTTGGGGGCGTTGATGACGAGCGTCCTGGTCAGAGCAGTACCTTCTGGAGATTCACCGCCCGCGCCAACGTGTGGACGCCGGTCGAGCTGCCCTGGGTTAACGTGCCCGCCAAGCTCGTAGTCGATATGCGCCTGCAGGCCACGGACGATCTATTGCCCGCCACCCTGCGCATGGGAAGTACCGGGCCGTTTGATAACAAAGGTTTCACTCAGGGCACGTTGATGCTCGATCAAGGCGTGGGCGTGAGCAGCGCTTTGCGATTTGATGCCCTGGTTGGAGAGTGGTGGATGTTTTTGGATGCCACCTATGGCGAACAGCAGGGTTCGAGACAACGCTGGGCGGAATTAACCAGCGTAGGACTTGGCTGGGAAGGAGAATTGTTGCAAGGCTCGACAGGAACGTTGTCCAGCCGGGTGACGTTGGGCTATCCCGTTTCACATAAAGGTACTGGAGGTATGGATGATGAAGGTACTCAGATATATTGGTCACTGCGTTTTGCGCGGTAACAGTTTCATCAGCGCTTTGCTGTGTGGCTTGTTGCTGGCCGCGGTCAGCACAGCGCAAGCGGCCCCGGTTAACGAGTTCGCCGACGCGACCGCGGACGCCCTTGCTACCGCGGAGGGTGCATGGGCCGACAGCTTGTTGGGCGTAAACGATCGCAGCAGCAATTACGACGAGCAGATCTTTACTGAGTTATCCCCAATTCTGGATAGCCTGGAGAGCATCAAGCTGCCCGAGGATCAGCTGCTGACTGATTGAGTGGGCTGCTGCCAACTATTCATATCAGGCGCGCTTTCGAACCGGCCAGGGTCGAGTCATTCGACAACTGCTGGCGTAGCCTGTGAGCGCTTACTAACTTCGGTAATTGTGGTTTTATACACATGCGCGCACTAGGCGTTCTTGCCCGTGCGATTGAGTGACTTTTCTAATCCATTTCTTTATGCAGATAACCTAACCTGTTGATTTTGAAAATAAAAAAAACGATTAACGTCTAACGTCCACATTGTGTCGAAGGCGGGTGAAACCGGCCGTTTCCGTGCTTACGCAAAGTTATCCTCAAAGTTATCCACAGCCACGACGTCATTGAGCACGAGGCGTGGATGCTTTTAAATGCGTTTCCACTATATGCGCTTGGAGGGACTGAAGTGTCCACTGAAGATCAAGAGGTGCTGGCCCAGAAGCTTGCGCACTATCGGGAAAAGGGTGTCACCAAAGTGAAGTTGGGCCTTACTGATCTCGACGGCGTCATACGAGGCAAATATGTGAACGTCGACAAGTTCGCGGGCTTGCTGGAGAAGCAGGGCGGATTCTGTGACTGCGTGTTTGGCTGGGACGTGGATGACCAACTCTACGACGCCAGCCAATACACCGGCTGGCACACCGGTTTTCCAGACACCGGGTTTCGTCTTCTGGTGGAGACGGAACGGTGGCTGCCAGATGAAGACTGCCCGTACTTCATTGGCGAGTTCGTGGAGCGTGATGCGGGTGTGCATCCCTTGTGTCCGCGCACGCGCCTGCAGCAGATTCTCGATCGTTTCGCGACCCTGGGATTGTCTGTGCGTTCCGGATTCGAGTACGAGTTCTTCGTGTTTGAGGAGTCGCCCCATTCCGTCCGCGACAAGGGCTATCGGAATCTCAAGCCATTGACGCCGGGAAATTTTGGTTATTCCGTGCTGCGCAATTCGGTGGAGTCGGATCTGTTTGCCGGTTTGATGGACTACGCGCGTGCGTTGGATTGTGATATCGAAGGGTTGCACTGCGAGACCGGCCCTGGTGTTTGGGAGGCCGCGCTGAAATCCAAACTTGGCGTCGAGGCAGCGGACCGCGCCGCTTTGTTCAAGACGTTCGCCAAGGTCTTTCTGCAGAAGCGCGGCCTCATCGGCACCTTCATGGCCAAATGGTCCATGGACTATCCAGGCCAGAGTGGGCATTTCCATTTCAGCCTGGCCGATGCCGATCACAACAATCGGTTCTATGCGGCCAACGCCGACCAGGGTATGTCGGATATGCAGCACCACGCAATCGGCGGTCTGCAGAAGTACCTGCCGGAAATGCTGGTGCTGTTGGCGCCGACCATCAACAGTTATACACGGCTGGTGAAAGGTGCGTGGGCGCCCACTGCCGCTACCTGGGGCATAGAGAACCGCACAGTTGGCATACGAGTGATTCCCGGGAGCGCCTCCAGTCAACGCATCGAATGCCGTGTGGGCGGTGCGGACGGCAATCCTTACCTTGCGGCAGCGGGCATTCTTGCCGCGGCGCTCAAGGGCATTGAGGAAGCCCGGGAACCTTCTGCGCCGGTGGCCGGCAACGCCTATGACGTGCAGGACGGCCTTCCGCCTGAGCAGCAATTTCCTACCAATCTGCGTGCGTCTGCGGAGCGCTTTGCCGCCTCTGAGATGGCGCGGGAATTTTTTGGTGCGGACTTCGTCGCACACTTCGTCATGTCGCGGCTGTGGGAGTGCGCCGAGTACGAGCGAAATCTGAACAGTTGGCAACTGGAGCGATACTTCGAGATCATCTAGTGTCCTGTCTTACTAATTCGTTGAACTACAGCTAGCCATGACGCTACACCTAGGCATTCTGCAAACCGACAACGTACTGCCGGAGTTTTTGGACGAGCACGGTGATTACCCGGACATGTTCCACGGACTGTTCCAGCGGGTGCAGGACGGGCTTCGGTTTACCAACTACGATGTGCAACGCGGACCGCCGACGGAGATTGAGTGTGACGCCTACGTGATTACCGGGAGCAAACGCAGCGTATATGACGATCTGCCTTGGATTGGTGATCTGGTTGGATTCGTGAACGAAGCATTGCGCGCACAGCGCAAGATCGTCGGTGTGTGCTTCGGTCACCAGCTCATGGCGCATTACTTCGGCGGTCACGTTGAACAGGCATCCGTTGGTTGGGCGGTCGGCGTCCACTCCAGCCGTGTGACTCGTACTCCGCGCTGGATGACCGGGGATGTGCAGCAAATGGCGCTGCTCTCCAGCCACAAGGACCAGGTGGTTGCACTGCCAGACAACGCGGAACTGTATCTCACCAATGAGGTGTGTCCCGTTGCCGGCTTCACCGTCGGTGATCAGGTGATCACCGTGCAGGGGCATCCGGAATTCAACAAAGCATATTCCTATGAACTGATGAACAAGCGACGCGAGGTGCTTGGCGAAGAGACGTATCGCGACGGTGTGGCGAGCCTGACGCGCGACACTACGGAAACCGTCATGGCGTCGTGGTTGTTGGAGTTTGTACGCGGCGGCGCGCGTTGAGCCGTCCACCGGTCCGGTTTGATGAGTTTCGGCGCCGCGCTGAAGAGCTGTTAAATCAGCCCGGCCGCGTTCAGCGCCTGGCGCAGCAAGCCACGCGTAAGTTGACCAGCGCCGGGGGCGACAAGTTTCGGGAGCTGCGTGACCAACTTAAACTCGCTATCGCCATGGTCAGCGCATGGGTGGCTGGGGATTATCGCGAGGTGTCACATAAGACCATCGCGATCCTCGTCGCGGCGCTGTTGTACTTTGTGGTGCCCATGGACGTTATCCCGGATTTTCTGTTTGGTTGGGGGTTCCTTGATGACGCAGCGGTACTGGGTTACGTATTCAGCCAACTCAGCGGTGAGGTCGACGCGTTCAGAACATGGCGTGAGCAACACGAATCGATCGCGGGGGAAAATGACGATGGCCCTTAGTGGGAAATTGATAGCGATGGCACCTTCGGCACGAAAACTGGTTGGAGGCGCTGTATTGCTGCTGGTGCTTGGACTGAGCTCTGCGTGCAGCGTCAAGTTCGCCTACAACAACGTCGATCGTCTGGTGCGCTGGCAGGTCAGTGATTATCTCGATCTGGATGCCGAGCAGAAAGCATATCTGCAAGCCGAGGTGCGCGACCTGATGGCCTGGCATCGGGTTAACCACCTGCCGTTGTACGCCGACTATTTACAAGCGCTGGCGATCCAGTTTGCCGACGGCGCGAGCGAATCCCAGATTGCAGGCGTATTCGATCAGTTCCTCGTGTGGGGCTATGAGATGGAGGACCGCGCTTTGCCCGCCGCGTCGCGTCTTCTCTCGAGTCTATCCGATGAGCAGGTGGCCGCTCTGCCAGACAAGCTCGAAAAAAGTAATCTTGAGATTGCCGAAGACGAGCTTGATTTGAATCTGACGCAGATACAGTTGCAGTGGGCCGGGGAGTTTGAAGACGTGATGGAGCGTTTCACGGGCCGCCTGGACCGAGAACAGCGCGCGTATATTGATCGCCGTGCAACGGCATACATTCCGGAACGAGTGTTGTGGGCCGAGTATCGCAGGCGCTGGCAGGCAGACTTGTTGGCGCTGCTGGAACATCGGCATGAAGTGGACGAGTTCGCGCGCCAGTTCCATGCGCTGAGCAAGGCGCGCGAAGAATACTATGGCGATGAGTACACGCGCATCAGCGAGCAGAACATACAGCTCGGCCGCGAGATTGCAGCCTATGTACTGTCCAATCTTTCCGATAAGCAGAGCGCGCGCTTTACCGAGTCGTTAACCGAACTCGCCGAGGATTTCGAAGAGCTTGCCGCGCAAAAAGGCGAGGCTGTTTAGGGCCCTAAACTAGCCCTTGTTGAACACAGAGCGGTTGTCGAGCACCAGCCAGGCAATCAGGTAACTGGCGATAACCACTTTAGGGATAAACAGCGCAGTCACCACGACGCCGACGCGCAGGAATGTCGCGTCTAAACCCCAATAGTTAGAGATTCCCGCGCATACCCCGAAGATCCAGCCATTGTCCTTATCCAGCTGAACACGTTGCTTGACGCGATTAATGAAGTCGTTGGACACGATGTGCTCCTTGGTTATCCGGCCCAGACGCCAAAGCCAAGAAACACCACCACAAGCAGCGCCATGGCCCACAACGTGGCACGGGGGTGAGAGATTCTGGAAAGCCTTATATTGTTGGAAAACATTCTTCTGTCCTGTTTTAGTCCCTGTTTTCAAGGATTCGCTGCACTACGGGTACTGCTCACGCTAGATGATTCAATAGTCGTGCCAACATCTGAAAAAGTTTTTGCGCAGGTGGATTGCGCCCTGCAGCTTGAATGCGGTACCAAGTCGCGCGCGGCATGGCGAAAACCACCAACTATTGGTCGTAAGTTGTGTAGCATGGGATGTTGAGGGAGGAGGTCGAGTTATGGATTTTCATTTTGCTACTGCCTGGGAGCAGGTTGCTGACGTGTATCCGAATCGCGCTGCGGCTATCTGTGACGGAAAAACCTTGCCGTGGCGTGATTATGAACGGCGCGCTTCGCGCATCGCTGGACTGCTTGAGGCTGCCGGGCTCGGCGCAGACTCCAAAGCCGCCTTATACCTGCACAACTCCAACGAGTACCTGGAAGCGCAGTTTGGGATATTTAAGATTGGCGGCTGCCCCATCAACGTCAATTATCGTTACAAGGCCGATGAGTTGGTCTACCTGCTGGACAACTCCGACGCGGAAGCCGTGTTCTTTCAATCCTGTTACGCCATGCGCATCTGGGAAATCAAAGATCGCTTGCCCAAGGTCAAGCTGTTCGTCCAGGTCGACGACGGTACCGAAGTGCTGATGGACTTTGCCCAGGATTATGAGCGCAGCATTCGTGGCAGCGATGCGGCGCCGCGTCGGGAGCGTAACCCGGACGGTGTATACATGCTCTACACTGGTGGGACCACCGGCATGCCCAAGGGGGTAATGTACCCCGTGGGTGGCTTTGCGCAGTTTTTTCTGACCATGGGAGCGGCTGGTCGCGAACTTGTCCCGCCGGAAGGTCTAGCGCAGTACGCGAACTTTCTTGCGTCCATCGACGATCCACCCATCAGCCTCGTCGGTTGTCCGCTGATGCACGGCACCGGGGTCTGGCTCGGGGCATTCCTGCCCATGCTGTTGGGTGGCACAGTCGTCACAACGTCGAAGCTGGGTCTGGATCCGGATTTGCTCTGGAGCCTGACCGAAGCGCATCGCGTCACCGACATAGTCATAGTCGGCGACGCATTTGCGAGACCCATGCTGGCAGCGCTTGATAGCGCGCAACAGCGGGGAACGCCTTACGATCTGAGCTCACTGAAACAGATTGCCTCGAGCGGCGTCATGTGGAGTCAGGAAACCAAGCAGGGATTGCTGAAACATCACGATATGGTGTTGGCTGACATCATGGGCTCCACCGAAGGGGGCATGGGAAGTTCGGTTACCACTCGAGATGTGGCAGCTCAAACGGCGAAGTTCGAGCTCAATGACGGGGTCAAGGTCATCACGGACGACGGTGCGTTCGTGGCGCCTGGAAGTGGTGACATCGGCATGCTTGCCACGTCTGCCTTCGTACCATTGGGTTATTACAAGGATCCGGAAAAGTCAGCAGCGACCTTCAGAGAGATCGATGGGGTGCGCTATAGCTTCCCCGGGGATTACGCCACTGTGGAGGCCGACGGCAGCATCAGCCTGCTTGGTCGCGGCAGTGTGTGTATAAACACCGGCGGTGAAAAAGTTTTTCCCGAGGAAGTTGAAGAGGCGGTCAAGCGCCATCCCGCCATTTGCGATTGTCTGGTGGTGGGTCTGCCTGATGAGAGATTTGGCGAACGTGTGGTAGCGGTCAGCTCCTGCAATGAGCGTCAAAGCGTTGCGGATTCTGATCTGATCGAATTCACCCGCGATCATCTTGCGGGTTACAAAGTGCCCAAGCAAATTCTGCAGGTCGATACCGTGCGGCGCGCGCCCAACGGCAAAGCAGACTACAAATGGGCGAAGAAAGCAGCGCAACAGGCCTATGGTGAAGAATGAGGCATTTCAAGCTTGCGCCAGCACGGCGCGCCGTTCAGCGGCGCCGCCGACTTTGATGAAGAATGGCCCGATGCCCGCGACCAGCATCAAACCCGTCAGGATAGAAAAGGCGCCGTTGTAGCTACCGGTCGCGTCGTAGATGAACCCCGCCATGGGCGATGCCGAAAGTATGAAGGGTAGTTCGACCCAGCGTAGAACGCCGCTGGCCAGGGCAAACGATTTGCTGCCCACGGACGTAGATACGGCGAAAGTGCGTAACGGCGACATGCCGGAATATCCGAAACCGTAGACCCCCGCCGCGAGCACGCACGACCAGAATGTGGTCGCCTGGGTGAACACCATGAGCGCTACCGCCTGACATGCGAGCGCCAACCAGATGGAGGTACGTGCGCCGAGAAAGTCCGATAGCACACCGACCACCGGTTTGCCCAAGGCTGCCATCAGGGCGGTGGCAGACAGTACCAGCGCCGCATCGTCGGTGCTCAAGCCAAGGTCGAGGAGGTGCCCGAACAGGTGCAACATCACTGCCGTAAATACGCATGTCATGGAGCCAAAGATCAGGCCTATGCTCCAGAAAGCCGGACTCTTCAGAAGTTCGCGCCAGGTCCATGTCTTGCTGTCGTGGGGAACGTCGACGATCTCATCAGCGTGCTGGTTTATATACGTGTGGCCGTCGCGTACCTCGCCGATATCTGCAGGGCGGTCCTTCAGCAGAAAGTACACGACCGGCAACAACGTAATCGCCGTGGACACGGCAAAGGCGTAGTAGCCTGTGCGCCAACCGTAGGCATCAACCAGCGCCGTAACCAATGGCGGCATCATGATGCCCGAGAGGGACGCGCCCATGACTGCAAATGCGATGGCGCGCCCGCGCCAGTGATCGAACCAGAATATCACGCAGCGGTGCCAGGCCATGCCGCCCATGCAGCTCATGCCTACGCCGAATCCCAGCCCGACGATAGCGTAGAACTGCCATAGTTCCTGAGCGCTGGCCAGTAGCACATATGAAACGGACACGATGCAGATCCCCAGCATGATTACCAGGCGCGGTGAATTCTGGTCGAGAAAGCGCCCTAGTGCCGGCGATATGCATGCGGCGACAATCGCGGCCCAGGAAAAACCCAGGGAGATTTTCAGGCGGCTTCCCTCGGACAGTGCCTCCGCCAGAGACGGTAGGAATACGCCGCGCGAGTAGGAATAGAAACCAGTGCCGAGGAACCCGAGCAACATGCAGATGGCGACGATAGCCCAACCGTAAAAGATACCGTCGAACCGCTTGATGTATTCCTCCTGAGCAAACCGGAAAAGTTCGCCGCGCCTTAGCGGGTGAAATTGTCCGGTATTTATTGAATCTCGGCGTTCGCCCGTTCGTGCGCGTTCCATTCGTCGACATTGCTGCCGTACTCGATCATCACGTGCTTTTGATATGCCGGGCGTTGGGTGAGCCGGTCGTACCACGCCTGCATGTTGGGAAGTGCCGGACGCTCGATGGGTAGCGTCATGTAACGATAGGCTATCGCGCCATTGATAATGTCCGCCATGGTTAACGTGTCGCCGCAGATAAAGTCGCGGCCCTCCAGTTGTGCATCTAATTGGGCGAAGCATCGCCCGCTGTTGCGAATGCCCTTCTCGATTTTTTCCGGACTCGAGGGCATCCCGCGCACCATCATCTGAAACATTGGAAAGAATGCCGTGGAGATGTCACTGCGGTGCCACTCCATCCACATGTCGGCGCAGGCGAGTTGGGCCGGATCGTCGGGCCATAACGAGCCGGCACCGTAGGTGCGCGCCAGGTGGCGTACGCATGCTGCGGATTCCCATACCACCACGTCTGCGTCGCGCATGGTCGGAACGACCTGATTGGGGTTTGGGTAGTCGTCGGAATAGCCGAAAGATCCACCGACGTCGTGGCGCACATAGTTCAGGTCGAGCTCGCCCAGGGTCCACATCACTTTTTGTACATTCGCGGAGTTGCGGCGGCCTAAAATTGTGATCATTGCTTGTGCTTCGCGGTCGGTATTGAGCGCAAAACTATATGGGATCGGTGCCTAGTGCTCAAACCGTTCTAAAATATAGAGTGGTTTGAGCACTACGTGGCCAGGTGCCGATTGAACTTCAGCGCAAAAGTCGTTGGCCCGTTGCCCTCGGCCAGAGTCAGGCTTGCATCCATATTGCGCATGAGCGCCGTCGCGATCGTCAGGCCCAGACCGGTGCCGCCGGCATCGCGCTGGGTGGTGAAAAACGCTGTGAATATCTGCTCACGGTTGCTCGCAGAGACACCTGCGCCATTGTCCTGCACGTACAGCGTGATGTCTGATAGCTCGATCTCCGTGGCCTCTGTCCATGCGGTCACTTCGGTGGCGCCATGTTGCGCTGCATTTTCCATGAGGGTTTCGAAAACCGCGCGGACCGTATTGGAATTGCCGCTTATGCTGGCACCGACATCGATGCCGTCGCTGCGCAATGAGACTGTGGGGAAGACCGATGCCGCTTCGATCATCGCTTCGTGCAGATTGACTGCGGCCGTGGACTGGGTACCGATCTCGGCCTGGGTAAGCTGCATCAATCGCTCCGTGAGGCGGTGCAAGCGATCAGCATCCGCTGCGATATTGCCAAGAAATCGCAGGCGTTGTTCCTCACTCATGTCCTCACGGTGATCCTGCAGCAATTCGATCGCGGCACGTATGCCGGCGATAGGTGTTTTAAATTCGTGGGAAACGTGGCGTGAGAAATCCTGTAGATAGTCGGCGCGCCGTTCCAGCGTGGTCGCCATGAGCGTGATCGCTTGTTGCAGTTGGGCAATTTCCTTGCTGCGCGGGGTGTGAGCATCGGCATCCTGTTTGGCCTGTTGCGCGCTGATCTCGCCAGTGGCCACCAGGCTTGCCTGGTGGGAAAGCCGTGATATTGGCCGTGCGATCAGGCGGAACATGACCAGCGACATGACCAGCACGAGGCCAATGAGCATGGTCAGCGCCTGCAGCAGGAGCCAGCGTTTGGCGTACAGAGCCTGCACGATGCTGGGTGGGGTGCGCGACAGCATCACCGCGCCAATGAGGCGGTCGTACATAATGATTGGAGCCGCTACGAACACGCGGATGCGGCTCGTGCGACTCACGCTGTCCAGTGTTGATACGTCCACCACTTCGGTTTTCCGGCGAATGCTGCTTGCAGGTTTCCCCTCGAGCGCTTGCCTGATTTCGGGTGCGTGCCCAATGGACAGGCCAACGTCTTCGCCCGTGCTGGCGATGATGGTCCCCCACGGATCGACCACGCGGATCCCTGCCAGGGTCGTAAGCTGTGCGTCTTTCAGCATGGGCATCATGCGCTCGCCCGCAAGCCGCGCGAACGACTGCGAGTTTTCGCCTTGCTGCCCGTCCGGGAATGGCGGTAGTACAGTCGAAGTGGCCAGATCGAGGACCGGGGGTTGCGGCAACCACTGCCCGCTGGTTAGAAGCTGCGCCTGGGCTTGCACCGCTCGGCTCATGCCGTGCCAGTCCTGAGTTCCCTGGTCTTTAACTAAAGAACGGTAGAAGGCCGCCACGAATGCGGCTTGAGCGATGAGGGCCGATTCGGTTTGTCGCACCAGCGCACTCTCGTACAAGCGCATGAGCTGAATCCCCGCCAGCGGCAGGATCAGGACCACCATGTTGATGCCAATCAGAACGAAGCGCAGCGAGAAGCGAGGCTTCCTGTCAGCCATTGGGTTTTGCGGCTTCGCGCGCGAGCCGGTAGCCCACGCTATGCACGGTAACTATCCCTGGTGCACCGGCAGCGAGGAGCTTTTCGCGCAACCGTCGAATATGGCTGTCGATGGTACGGTGGCTTACGACACGGCGCACGTCGTAGGCGCCCTGCATGAGCGCATCGCGGGTGAATACCCGGTCGGGCCGTGCGACCAGCGTCTCCAGCAGGTGGAACTCCGTTTGCGTAAGCCCCAGTTGGCGAGACTCCCATGAGGCCTCAAAGGTGTCGCGGTTCACCACGTAGGCGTCCGCGACGATCATGTTGTCGGCAGGTGGGTTGGTTGGCGACGCGCAATGGCGCCGCAGGTTCGCCTTGACCCTGGCTACCAGCTCTCGCGGGCTGAATGGTTTGCCGACATAGTCATCAGCGCCCATGTCTAGGCCCAGCACGCGGTCAACTTCTTCGTCCCGAGATGACAGCAGCACAATGGGTACCGACGAGATCTCGCGTAACGATCGGCACACGGCCAATCCGTCCAGTTCCGGCATCAGGATGTCCAGCACGATGAGATCGGGCTTGTTGGCCTTGTACTGGGCAATCGCTTCCACGCCGTCGCCAGCCACAAGGGTGTCATAGCCAGCCTGCTGCAAAGCAAAACACACGACTTCGCGAATGTGGGGATCGTCATCGACTATGAGAACGCTGTGCATCGGCGCATTGTACTCATCACGCGCCGAGATACGTGGCCTGGCGTCGCGTTTGCACGGAAATTGCACTGAATTTGCACCTCGCGCCGTGCGATTTGCACGCGTCGACGCGAAAGTTGCGCCACTTGCGCCCAACGGTTGCACATTGCGGCGGCATGCTGGGCGCATGATTGTTAACCCGCCATATCGATCGTTGGAGCCGTTGCCTGTGTTCAGCGGCCTACTGCTTGTCGCCGGCGCTGTTTGCCTGGCGGCCGAACCGGCCCTGTGGCTGGTGGGTACCTGGTATAAGCAGGGGTACGATGGCATCGGGTGGGTGGCTTTTCTGCTCGCTGCCGCTATCGCCTGCTGGTCGGGCCTGTCCCCGCTGGAAACCACAGAACACAGGCCGGCTCTGCCATTGGCGCTGCTCATGCTCACCGCCTTGATCAGACTGGTGGCCCAGATCCTCGACGTCAATGTGGTCGGCGCCCTGTTGCTGGCAGTTGACGTTTACGCGCTGGCTACGCTCGCGCAGCTCCAACACCGACGACGCAGAGTGTCGCCGCTGTGGCTGGCGTTGCTGTTCTGCTTCAGCTTACCCATCGAGCCCATGCTGCAACGGATGCTGGGTTACGACCTGCAGCAGTTGTCTGCGTGGCTAGCGTGCGGAATACTGCACCCGGTTTTCGACGATCTCAGCTGCCAGGGTGTGCGCTTGCGCGTGGATGGACATGACGTCCTGGTGGACCTGCCATGTTCCGGCGCTGAGCTGCTTTCTCTGGCGGGGCTGGCGTTGACGGTGATACATGCCATGCGCGCTCCGCGATTCGCCTCGGCGCTGGCGGGTACATTGTTGTGCGTATTGGTTGCGGTGGTCGCCAACGCATTACGTATAGCCGTCCTTGCTCTGGGGATAGTGTTTGATGACGCGCTTGCTTTTAGCGTCATGGACCCGCTCCCGCACACCGTTATCGGTGTGGTCTTCGTTGCTCTCACGTGTGCGGTACTCCTATTTTTCGTCACTAATCAGCCTAACTATCCGCCCGCCCCGGTTCGCCAACCAAGGAATGCGGCATTGTCGGCTTCGATGCCTGGCACCGGGCGTGGCCGTGCAATTGTTTCCGTTCTCTTCCTCCCCCTGGCGCTGATGATTGGCGCGTTACAGCCGCAGCCGGCGGACGCATCTCCACCCCTTTCCCCCCCGGAAGTTCCGTTGGCTGCGGCTGGTTTTTTACGCACGAATCACGCCCTGACATCCCAGGAGGAACGCTACTTCACCCAGTTCGGTGGTGGCGCCCAGCGCGCGAGTTTCGGCCCGTTTGGACTGTTGCTGGTCACGACTGCATCGCCGTTGCGCCATTTGCACGATCCCACAGTCTGCTTGAGTGGTATGGGCTATGCAGTAAGTCTGCTGGGTACCGATCACGACTCCGGCACCACGTTATACCGTGCCGTGAGTACTTCGCCGGTCCATACGGACGTAGAAGCACAATACATGGTGCGCGTGTCTTACGTGTCCGAGGCGGGAGAGCGCGCCAGCAGTATTGCGGAGGCGGTCTGGCGCTGGCTGCGTAAGCCGCAATCTAAATGGACCATGGTGCAACGCATCGTGCCGATGGGTGTGGGCATAGACCCAGATCTGGCGGGAGAGTTCGATAGCGCCATGCGCCGCGCATTCAATTTAACTTAGTAAAACGGAGAATGTTCATGAGGTATCTCTTTTTATGGCTGTTATCAGCGGTGGGGTTCGCTAGCGCTGGTTACGGGCAGGAAGCGGAAGGCGCGGAGGAAATTGCCGGGCGCATTGAAGCGACTTTGGACGGCGAACGGGTAGTGCTGTCATCGCTGCACAGCAGCTATCTGGTCACCGTGCGTGGCGACGTTGCCAATGTCGAACTTACCCAGACTTTCGAAAATCCCTACGACCAACCCCTGAACGCAACTTACCTGTTCCCGTTGAATAAAGACGCGGCGGTGCATGCAATGACGATGCATGTGGGTGATGAGGTCGTGCAGGCGGAGATTCAGGAGATTCGTCAGGCACAGAAGACCTTTGACGACGCCAGTCGAGCGGGTAAAGCAGCCGCATTGCTCAAGCAACACCGGCCCAACATGTTCACGCAGAAGGTTGCCAATCTCATGCCCGCCGCGCCGATCAGAGTAGTGATCGAATATTCGCATCTGGTGCCGAAGGTTGATGACGCATTTGAGCTGGTGGTGCCGATGGTGGTTGGACCTAGATTTCAGCCTGCCGGGGCTGGCGTGGTGCCCTCAGCCGTTGCTGGGGGCGCCACACCTGATGATACGAACCGGTGGATATTGGAAAAGCTGCCTGAATACCCTGTGGCCGCGGGCGTGCACCTTCCGGCCAGCGTGGTAGGCGAACGCGTGTCCTTGCGTGTCGACCTCGAAGCGCCGGTCCCGCTTCACGCGGCGACAAGTGACACCCACCCGCTGACGGTTCGCCACTTATCGTCGACCCAGCAGATCATTTCCCTGAGGGCGGGCGAGGTGTTGGATAACAAGGACTTTGTACTGCGTTATCAGTTGGGCGGGGTAGCGACCTCCGCGGGTGTGTTGAGCCATTGGCAGCCGGGTGAGGAGGGTTACTTCAGTTTGTTGATCGAACCCCCGGCGGTGGTGCCGGAAAGTCAGGCTGTGGCCAGGGAAATGGTGTTCCTGCTGGATTGTTCAGGCTCTATGAGCGGGGCACCAATGGATGCGAGCAAACGATTTATGCTGCGCGCCCTCGAAAATCTTCGCGCCAACGATACATTCCGCATCATTCGATTCAGCGACGGCGCCACGGAGTTTTCGCGCCATCCGTTGGCGGCAACGTCGGCCAATATTGCCGCCGGCGTGCAGTACACGAAGAGCCTGTACGGCAGCGGTGGCACCATGATGAGCTCGGGCATCAGCCAGGCCCTGATGGCGCCGATTCCCCCGGCGACGATTCGTAACGTGGTGTTTCTTACGGACGGCTACATCGGCAACGAGGCATCCGTGCTCGAGCTGATCGTGCGGTTGCGCGGCAAAGCCAGATTGTTCGCGTTTGGTGTGGGTGCTGGCGTAAATCGGTACCTGTTGAGCGAGCTGGGCAGGGTTGGACGCGGTTTTACCCGCTATTTTGATCCAACGCGATCCGATGAGGGGATTGAAGCCGTGGCCGCTGGCCTGGCAGCCAGGTTGCAGACACCGCTGTTGACCGATGTACGCATCGACTGGGGCGATTTACCAGTTACCCAGGTGCATCCCGCGACGCTTCCGGACCTGTACGCCGGCGACACATTGCGCGTAACGGGCCGTTTTACTCAGCCCGCCGCGGGCGAGGTGACTATTCGCGGTCAGGGGCGTGGTCGCAGCGCCAGCATCCGGCGTGCGGTGCACCTGGGTGACGGCGAGGAACGTCCCGTTCTGCGGCGTGTCTGGGCGCGCGCTGAGATCGCTCAACTGATGCACGCCTTCATTACACCCCGGGAGTTGCGCCCTGACGCGATGACCCACGAACAGCTGCAGAGTGCGGTTACTGAGGTTGGTTTGAACTACGCTTTGAGTACGCGCTGGACGGCATTCGTTGCGGTTTCGCGCAAGGTTTACAACCCCTCCGGTGAACCCAACATTGCGGCAAATGTCGCCCTGCCGAAGGTCGCTGGCGTGTCCAACCTGGCCTACGCCACCCCCGCTATGACCGGTTTTGGGGCCCCGGAACCGGGTCTTATGGTTGGCTTGCTGGCGGTATTTGCGACGTTTGCGGGGCTGCGCAATTATTGGCGAAGCAGCCCCGGATAGGGCTACACTGGAAAGTCTGCTGTTGCGCATGGATCACCATGAAGTGGTTGAGCTGGCTCGGCGTGGTGCTCATCTGCACCGTGATCGCAGGAGCCTTAGGTTTTTACAAGTACAACGAGATACAAGCGGCAATTGCCCGCGGCAAGGCGTTTCCGGAGCCGGCCCAGGCGGTTGAAGTGTATGTCGTAAAGGAAGTTTCCCGCCGTCCAACGCTATCTGTGACCGGCGAGGTGGTGGCGACGCAATCTGCCACCCTGCAGAATGAACTGAAGGGGCGCATCGTACGTGTCGGGTTCGCTCCCGGCGAGCGAGTTCCGGCTGGAAAGGTGTTGCTGCAGTTGGACGCCGCGCAGGAGCAAGCACAGTTCGCCGAAGCAAAAGCGGTCCGCAAGATTGCACAATTGGCGCTGGATCGAGCGCAACGGCTGGTCGCCAGCGGGGCGGGCTCTGTCGAGAATCGTGATCAGGCCCGCGCTCAATTTGACGCGGCCCAGGCGCGCGTGTTGGCGCTGGCGGCGCTGATCGACAAGAAGACTCTGCGCGCGCCCTTCGACGCGATCACCAGTCTGCACCAGCTTGAAGTCGGTCAGTTTCTCGATGCCGGAACTGAGATCACGCGGTTGGTCGGCGTGTCTGATCACACCTGGATAGACTTTGCATTGCCCCAGGACCACGCTCAGGTTCAGGTCGGGAGCATGGTCGAAGTTCGCGTTGGCGAGGATGCCGCGCCCCTGCAGGCAACGGTTATAGCACGGGACGCCTCGGTTAACGTGCGCAGCCGCAACCTGGGCGTGCGTGCACAGCTTCCCAGTGACGCGATTGAGCTGCTGCCAGGCATGTTGGTGCGGGTTACCGCGCCGCTGGGTGAGCAATCTGTAGCCATGGTGGTGCCGCCAACAGCGGTGCGCCGCGATGCGGTTGGCGCCAGTGTGTATGTCTTAGAATCTGTGCAGGAGAATGGTGAAGCCAGGACCCGCGCGCGCAGGCGCCCAGTACGTCTTGCGCAGGTCCGCGAAGCGGATTTGCAGCAAGATCTGGTAGTAGTGCTGCAGGGCTTGAGTGCCGGTGAGCAGATCGCCGCTATCGGTGCGTTCAAGTTGCGCGACGGCTCGCTGGTGATACCCAGCGAACCGAATGCCAACGCTGCGGATCGAACTGTGGGCCGCTGACATGGACCCGCGCTTACTGCCGCAGACCGCGCGCGTACCTCGTGTAACGGATATTTTCGTCAAGCGACCCGTGGTGGCGATAGTGATTTCGCTGTTGCTTATCCTGACCGGCATCCGTGCGGCCCTTGAACTGCCGGTATTGCAGTATCCGCGTATCGAAAGCTCGTCGCTTGAAATCAGCACACCCTACATCGGCGCATCGGCGGAGACCGTGCAGGGCTTCGTCACTGAGCCCATTGAGCGCGCCGCGTCGTCAATTCCCGGAGTTGACTATGTAGACTCGGCGACCACTGCCGGGATGTCTAAGGTCACAGCCTGGTTGGAGCTGAACGAAGACAGCACGGATGCCCTGGCCGAATTGAACACCCGGTTGAGCCAGATTCGCTTCGAGCTCCCGGCCGGGGCTGAAGACCCAGCGGTGTACGTGCGCCGGGCCGATCGTCCCCAGGCGGGATGGTATCTCGACGTTCCCCTCGATGAGGGAATGGATAGATCCATTGTCACCGACTACATGATGCGCCGGGTCGCTCCGCGCTTTGCCGCGATCCCCGACGTCCTGGAAGTGAAAACGGAAGGTGGGCGCGAGCCCGCCATGCGTGTGTGGTTGAGTCCGGACAAGATGGCGGTGTTCAACGTGAGCACCCAGGATGTCACCGCGGCGCTCACGCGCAACAATATCATCGCGACCATTGGCGCCAGTGAGAATACCTCTCGCCGCGTCGACCTGTTGGTCGATTCAAACCTGATGGATCAAAGCCAGTTCGAGGAACTGGTGATTCGGCAGGTGGATGGCGCCCTGATCCGTATTCGCGATGTCGCCCGGGTTGAGCTGGGCTCGGTGGAACCCAGTGGGACGGCGAGGATCAATAACAGGCCCGCTGTATACATAGCCATTTACCCGTCGCCGGGCGCCAACGAAATCGCCATTGCGGATGAGATGTACAAGATTGTTGATGAGGTGAACCAGGAGCTCCCGGACGGCCTCGAACTGGATATTGGCTTCGACATAACAGATTACATGCGCAATGCATTACGCGAGATTTTCATCACCCTCATCGAAACCGTGCTGTTAGTGGGAGTAGTGGTGGTGGCGTTCATGGGCTCGATACGCACGGCCCTTGTGCCCCTGGTGACTATACCCATCTCGCTGCTGGGCGCCGTTGCCGCCATGAGCGTGATGGGCTTTTCCATGAACCTGTTGACCGTGCTTGCCATAGTCCTGTCGGTGGGTCTGGTAGTGGACGATGCGATCGTGGTGGTGGAGAACGTGGCGCGATATATGCGCGAGGGCATGAGCCGGTTTGATGCCGCCCTGGCCAGCTCCCGCCAGCTGTTCGCGCCCATCATTGCCATGACCCTTACCCTCGCAGCGGTATATGCGCCCATCGGTTTTCTGTCTGGGCTCACCGGCGTGTTGTTCAAGGAATTTGCCTTTACCCTGGCGGTAGCGGTGCTGATCTCCGGGTTTGTCGCGCTGACGCTTTCGCCGGTCATGAGTGGGTTTGTCAACCCGGACCACGGGCGCGAATCAAAGTTTACCAGGCTGGTAAATGACCTCTTTATGTGGACCCAGAATCACTACCGGGTGCTGCTGCAGGTACTGCTTCGAAATAATTCGAAAGTGCTCTTCGTAGCGTTCTTTATCGCACTGCTCGCGGGACCGTTTTTTCTGTTGTCGAAAAGTGAACTGGCGCCGCGTGAAGATCAATCGCTGATCCGGGTCGCCGTGACGTCTCCGCCCGAGTCTTCGCTGGACTACACCGAACGCTATATGTACGAGGTAGTTGATGCGATGGAAGAACTGCCTGGTTCAGACCTGATGTGGCAGGTGGTGTTCGCCTCTGGTGGCTTTGGCGGCATGCAGTTTGTCGACTACGAAGATCGTGAGCTCTCGGTGCACGAAATGGTGCCCATGGCGTTTCAAAAGCTCTCGCAGATAGAAGGTGTCAGGGCGTTTCCGATCCTGGCGTCCGCACTGCCCACGGCGGGGCGCATGGACATTGAGATGGTGGTCATGTCTTCTGCGACACCTGCTGAGATGCAGCCGTACGCGGTGGAACTGGTGGATGCCGCGGTGCGCAGCGGTACCTTCATGTTTGCCGACACGGATCTACAGATTGATTTGCCCCAGGCGCGTTTCGAACTCGACCGGGAACGTATTGCCGATCTGGGCATGGATGTTGCCGACGTGAGCCGTCAGTTGGGCGTGTTGTTGTCCGGCAATTACGTCAACCGTTTCGATTTTAACGGCAAAGCCTATCGGGTCATCCCCATGGTGGAAGACTTTGACCGGGTGAATCCTTCGGCTCTGCTGGACTTGAAGATCAGAACGCCAATGGGAGACCTGATACCGCTGTCTTCAATCGCCCGGCTGCAGGAAACCGTCGCGCCGCGTCTGCTGGGCAAATTCCAACAGAACAACTCGTTTCGCGTGATTGGTGGAATCTTGCCGGGCATCACCAAGGAGCAGGCGCTTAGTGCATTGGAAGATGCTGCCGCTACCATCCTGCCGCCGGGGTACAGCATCGACTACGCAGGCGAATCCCGGCAGCTGCGTCAGGAAGGCAATACGCTGATCGGCGTGTTGGGCATATCCATGGTGTTTGTATATTTTGCGTTGGCGGTGCAGTTCAATTCTTTTCGCGACCCTTTAGTGGTCCTCGTTGGCTCTGCGCCCCTGGCGATCTCGGGTGCGTTGCTGTTTGCCTTCTTCGGCCTCACTACGATCAACATCTATTCGCAGGTGGGTTTCATCACCCTGGTTGGCTTGATCGCCAAGAATGCCATCCTGATTGTCGAGTTTGCGCGACAGATGCAACGCAAGGGGCTGTCCAAACTAGAGGCGATCATGGAATCGTCCGCCACCCGCCTGCGACCCGTGCTCATGACCACGGGGGCGACGGTCATGGGTCACCTGCCGCTGGTGCTGGTTACCGGCGCGGGGGCCGAGGCGCGCAACAGTATCGGCATCGTGCTGGTGGCGGGGATGCTCATCGGCACGATGTTTACGTTGTTCATACTGCCGAGCGTCTATCTGTATCTGGCCGATACCCACGACGCATTCGGCGACCAGCAGGAACCCTCGCCAGCCGTAGCGCTGGGTGATATGAGGTCTACCACCGCCGGTTAACCGCGGCTATGAATCGAGCAGTGCCTGTGCGGCATCGCGGCCTGCCAGGAAGCCAAATACCATGCCTGGGGCGAGCGTGCCGCCGGCGCCGCCATATGTCATTCCCATCGCAGAAGCCATGACGTTGCCTGCGGCGTAGAGCCCACTGATCGGCGCTGCGTCGACGTTCAATACGCGTGCATTGGCGTCCGTGCGCGGCCCGCCCTTGGTGCCCAACGCGCCGCTCTTAACTTCGATGGCGTAGTAGGGCGCTTGATTGAGGGGTCCGAGAGTTGCGCGAGCCGTGCCTTTGAATTCAGGGTCTCCCCACCAGGTGTCGTGCGCGCTCTCGCCGCGGCGGAAATCATCATCGTGGCCCGCGGCACTCATGCTGTTCCAGTGCGCCACGCTGTCGGTTAGCCCGTTGGCGTCGATCCCAAGCTGTTCGGCCAGGTGTTCAAGCGTAGGCGCGCTTGTCAGCCAGTTGGGGGCGGCGGCGCCTGGTGCCGTGTCGATGAAACCGAACGTGTCCAGATAGCCCTGGTCGAATACGAACCAGCACGGCAGGTTGGCATACTCGAACCGGGCCACATCCTGTTCGTGAAAGGCCGCGCCGAAGGCGTTGTAGTTGGATGCTTCGTTGGTAAAGCGCCGGCCGCGGCGATTGACGATGATTGATCGGGGTCGGGCTCGCTCTGCCGCGAACAGCCGGGTTTCCGGCCCGTCTGCGCCCGGTACCTCCACAGCAGGCATCCACCACGCCTCGCGCATGTTACCCAGCGACACTCCTATGCGCATGCACATCAACAGCGCGTCGCCTTCGTTGCTGGGAACCGAGACTGGATGGGTCATGGGGCCGCGCAGGAAGGTTTTGACAAGCTCGGCGTTCCACTCAAACCCACCCGTGGCGAGGATCACGCTGTCGCTTTCGAGCTCCCAGGGTTGGTCGTCGCGCTGGTAGCGTATGCCGCGCACTGCTCCTTCACGGTAGATGAAGTCGGTTGCACGGCACCCCGTTCGAACCTCTATATTTCTCTGCTGGCAAGCGCGCAGCAGATGTCCGATCAGGCTCTGCCCGCAACCGCGCAGATCTTCCCGCGCGCGTCGCTGCTGTTCCTGGCGGGTAACCGGTTCGGGCACCGCGCGGCCGAGATTTGATTCCACCATGCGTACGGGCGCGGTGCCGTAATTGGTGCCAACGGTCACGCGATGTTTGTCGTCGCCCAGCTCATCGAACGACAGCAGCGGACATTCCAGAGAGCGTCCCCCACCGGGTTTGCCACCTGGAAATTCGGGATGATAGTCCGGAAAGTCAGGCACCAGTTCGAAGCGCACCGAAGTGTTGGCTTCCAACCATGACACCATTTCGGGACCGGTATCGATGAAAGCCTCCGCCAATTCCGCGGGGATCAGGTCGTGGGAAAGCGAGGTAAGGTACGTGAGCGCTTCTTCGCGACTGTCCGCGATGCCTGCTGCGCGCATGTGCGGATTGTTGGGAATCCAGATCATGCCTCCGGACCACGCGCTGGTGCCGCCCAGCTGCTCGGCTTTCTCCAGTACCACAACGCGTGCGCCGTGACCGTGCGCGCTCAACGCCGCGCAAAGCCCGGAAGCGCCGCTGCCGAGTACTACAACGTCTATCCCCTGATCAGTTGTCTGCACAATTCTACTCCTTGCACCATGCTAGAATTTGCCCATTCAGCAACGAGCATTCGGGAGGATTTTACAATGGCGATGCAGAATACGCCCTTGTTGATGCACATGATCTTGGACCGCGGCGCAAAGGTTGCGCCTAACGAAGAGATTGTTACGGCGACTGAGAACGGCGTGCGCCGACAGACTTACCAGCAGACTCGCGACCGAGCGCATCAGCTTGCCCATGCCCTGGCGGATGCCGGCGTCAGCGTTGGTGACAGGGTAGGCACGTTCATGTGGAACGGCTCTCGACATCTGGAGGCGTACCACGCTTGTGCAGGTATGGGTGCGGTGTTGCATACGTTGAATATCCGCCTGTCCGACAAGGACCTGGAGTACATCATTGGACATGCCCAGGACAAGCTGATCATCGCTGATGCAGACGCCCTGCCTCTACTCGAAGTGCTGAAAGATCGCATGCCATCAGTCGAGCGCGTAATTGTGGCCACCGAAGAAGGCTTTGAAGGCTGGTCTACTGATTTACCCAACGCCGTGGACTACGAAGATTTCATCAGTGGTAAGCGCACGACTTTCGAATGGCCCACGATCGATGAAAATTCGCCATTGGGCTTGTGCTACACCAGTGGGACCACGGGTAACCCCAAGGGCGTCGAGTACGAGCATCGCTCGCAATATCTGCACACCATGGCCCAGGCGATGACCGATTCCATGAATCTCTCCGCGACGGACACGATTCTTGGCATCGTCCCGATGTTCCATGCCATGGGATGGGGTTTACCTTGGACGGCGCTGATGTTGGGTTGCAAGCAGGTCATGCCGCATCGCTTCATGGATCCCCAGCGGCTGCTTGACCTCATCGAATCCGAAGGGGTCACGCTGTCTGCGGGCGTGCCGACGATCTGGCAGGGAATAAAGGGTTTGTACGAGGCTTCACCTGGCAAATTTGACTTGTCGAAGCTGAGCCGTCTCACCTGCGGCGGCAGTGCGCCGCCCCCTTCCTTGATTCGCTGGTATTGGGACAGCCTGGATGTGGAGATGATTCAGGGGTGGGGTATGACAGAGACCTCGCCGTTGGCGACCTTGTCACGCCGGGTGATGAAGAAGTCGCAGCTCGAGCTCGGCGAAAATGAACAGTTCGAAAACGTAGCCAAGGCTGGGCAGCTCATGCCGGGTCTTGAGCTCGACATATTCGATGAAGAGTTTAATCGCGTGCCCCACGATGGCGAAAGCGTTGGGGAAATACTCATACGCGGGCCGTGGATCTGCTCGGAGTACTACAACAATCCACAGCCCGAGAAGTTTCATGATGGCTGGCTCATCACAGGCGACGTGGGCAAGATCGATGCAGAAGAGTATCTGATCATCAGCGACCGCTCGAAGGATCTGGTTAAGAGCGGGGGAGAGTGGATATCCTCGGTAGACCTGGAAAATCACATCGTCGCCCTCGACGGCGTCGCCCAGGCTTGCGTAGTTGCCCATCCGCACCCCAAGTGGGACGAACGCCCGGTGGCCCTGGTGATCCTCGAGCCTGACCAGGACATCAGCCCGCAGCAGGTGATCGAGCATTGCGCCACCGCGTTCGCGCGCTGGCAGTTGCCCGACGATGTGCTCTACGTCGACGCCATCCCCCTTACCTCCACCGGCAAAATGGATAAAAAGGTAGTCCGCGCCGACCTCGACGCACAAGGCTACCAACTCCCAGACCTACGCGAAGAGTCAGCAGGCTAGGAAAGTCAACTTCTGCGGCCGAAGGACACCCCCGAATCTTGGAGAGAAGGTGATACCGGGTAGGGGGAAAGCTCTACGGAGCGTGAGCGCCAGGGACGGCGCGACCGCAGCATACACGGACGTACTTGCTGCGTTCCGGAGAGCTTTCCCCCTACCCGGTGTCGCCTAGCCCAAATCATGAACCGATATCTCCTGGCCCAGATCATGAATCTAGACCCAATGTGAACCTCTCAGCCTCCTACCGTTGGGTCATTTCGGTGACGCTGGTAATGGCCGCCGCCATGGGCATCGGCCGGTTTGCCTATACCCCCTTGTTGCCCCAGATGGTCGCAGAATTCGGCTGGGGATTTACCGCCGCGGGAGACGTTGCCAGCGCGAATTTTATTGGCTACATGGTCGGCGCGATGCTGGCGCCCAGGCTTGCTGCGTCTCCCCAGGTGCGGTTGTGGGTCGCGTTCAGCCTCATGGCATCCGTGGTCACCACCTATCTTGGGGCTGAAATTCAGGGCTATGCCGGGTGGCTCGTGGTTCGCTTCGCGTCGGGCGTTGCCAGCGCTTTTTGCCTGGTGGTGCTGACCACCAACCTCATTTACGCGCTGGCGCATGAGCGCAGCGAAAGATTGGGCAATGTGCATTTTGCCGGCGTGGGTATCGGCATTCTGCTGTGCATGGCGGCGGTGTTTCGCGTTGGCGCGGTGGCCGATCAATGGGCGCGCCTGGGCGCCTTGTCCGCGGTGTTAATGGCGGTGGCGTGGTTGCTGTTGGCCAATCAGGAGTTTCGCTCGTCGAGCCAGCATGCGGCCTCGAGTTCAGCAGGAACGGGCAGCCATGCGGGATTGTGGCGCTTGATTACCGGATATGGGTTCTTCGGTTTCGGCTATGTGGTGGCCGCCACTTTTGTAGTCGCCATGGCACAGGCCATAGAGGCTCCAGGGTTTGATCCACGCTCGGTGTGGCTGATAGTGGGCTTGGCATTCGTGCCGTCCGTGTATTTCTGGCAATGGGTTGCGAACCGAATCGGGCTGGCTGCTACTCTGCGCACTACCTACGTGCTGGAAGGTGTTGGCGTGCTGCTGGCCGGTGCGAGCAGCAGCGTGGCGGGACTGGTCGTGGCGAGTGTGCTGCTGGGCGGTACGTTTGGTGCCATTACGGCGTTGGGCATCAGCGCTGCGCGGGCAGCGGCGCCACATCGGGTGGCCTTCGCCGTGAGCGCAATGACCGTGGCGTTTGCGTTGGGGCAACTATTGGGTCCGGCGGTTGCCGGACGCATGGCCGACGTGCTCGGTGATTTTTTCTGGGCCAGTGTGATTGCGGCGACGCTTCTGGCTGCCGCGGCTGTACTGGTGGTGAACCCGACGGCGGTTGAGACTAAGCCGGTCAGCTGACGATTCCACGCATCGCGTGGCGTCAGTCGTCGCCGGCATCGTTTTTTCGCGACGTCGGTGCATTGGACATGATGTTGGCAAATGTCTGCCACGGCCCCATGGCGTTTTTCAGCAGACCCTGCATGAATTCATCGCGTTGCTCGGCTGAACTTTGCAGGCCCTGGGAGAACTGGTCGATGAGGTTCTGCTGCATCTCGTGCACGTCCGGCAATCCCATGAAGCGGCGTAGCTCCTCCGGGGTGATGTCTACTTCGACGTTTATCTTCATTTTCGCTTATCTCCGGTTATTTCAGTCCGCAAAGATCTGGATTCACGCGTTGATGCGCGTGACATCGATTTTGTTCATCGGGCTCGTGCGTTCCAGGATAATATCGGCCGCATGTTCTCCCAGGCCGGGGGAAGTCTGCACGCCAAACCCACCCTGGCCCACTAGCCAGAAGAACCCTCGAGCATTCGGCGCGAAACCAACGATGGGATGTCGGTCAGGTGCGAATGTGCGCAAGCCGGCCCAGGAGCGCATCACGTGGTCCACCGCGTGGTCGGTAACCTGTGCGAACCGGTCCATGGCGATGGCGATATCCAGCTCTTCAGGATAGACGTCCATCGCTTCGCTTGGAGTCTCGTCCTGCGGGCAGACCATCAGGCCGGGCCCTTCGGGTTTAAAGTACAAGCTTTCGTTGATGGTATGCACCAGCGGCCAATCGCGGCTGTCCGGCGGCGCGGCCACGATGGCAGCTGTACGGCGCATGGGCGTCAAAGGCAGTGCATCCAGGCCGGCCATGGCGCCGACATGATTGGCCCAGGCGCCGGCGGTGTTTACCACGATGTCTGCGCGCAGCTCGCCGGTGCCCGTGGCGATGCGCCAGTGATCCTGGCGCCAGCTTAAATCGGTGACGTGGGCATTGGTCTGAATCGCGCCACCTTGAGCTCGAATGCCGCGTTGATACCCGCTAAGCAGGCCGTGTACGTCGATGTTGTGCCAGCTTGGGTCGAAGGCACCCCCGGACACCCAATCTTCGCGCAGCACCGGAACCTGATTGATGGTGTCTTGTGCGCTCAGCGCGACCAGTTCCGGGCAGCTGGGCTGCCATACGTCGAGATACTTTTGCAGAGCATCAGTTTCTCCGGGGCCGGCTACGGTCAGACCGCCACAGGGTGTAACCAGCGGGTAGTCGGCAAAGCCGTCTGGAGCAGAGAAGAAAAAATCGGCCCCAGCCTTGGTCAGCGCCTGTACCGCACGGTTCTCGTATCCCTCGATATACATTGCCGCCGAGCGTCCGGAGCTGTGATAGGCGGGCTGATCTTCACGTTCCAGCACCACCACGCGCGCATGCGCGGCCAGAAAATAGGCAACCGAGAGGCCGGCAGCTCCTGCCCCGATGACCGCGATGTCATAGCGTGTCTCGTCGTCCGGCATTGTTAAGATGGTCCGAATTTTTTCTAATGGTACGCGTTGTGTTGGAAGATAGTCACGGTCTGAAAGTGTCCCGCAGTAGCCCTCTGATATGCCACGCGTCGGCTGTTATCATGCCGGCCCGGAAAAACCTTGTAGATTCGAGATTGATCCGGCTTACAACGACTAATAACGAGAGCAAGTAAATGCAATTCAAAAACCGCATCACAGAAATGTTGGGTGTCGAGATTCCGCTGGTGCAGGCGCCCATGGGTTGGATCGCTCGGTCGCAGCTCGCATCGGCGGTGTCGAACGCTGGTGCGCTGGGCATCATCGAAACCTCTTCCGGTGAGCTCGATGCGATCAGGGAAGAGATTCTCAAGATGCGCGAGCTGACCGACAAACCGTTTGGCGTGAACATTGCTCAGGCGTTCGTGCGCGACCCTAACATCGTGCAGTTCGTGATTGATCAGGGCGTGAAGTTTGTGACCACCTCCGCGGGCAACCCGACGCGCTATACCCAGGAGCTGAAGTCTGCGGGGCTTACCGTATTCCACGTGGTGCCGAGCCTCGATGCGGCGTTAAAGGCGGTGGACGCCGGTGTAGACGGGCTTGTGGTGGAAGGCGGCGAGGGTGGAGGCTTCAAGAATCCACAGGATGTATCCACCATGGTCCTCCTGCCGCTGGTGCGTTCCAAGGTAGACGTGCCAATTATCGCCGCGGGCGGCTTTGTAGACGGGGCGTCCGTGGCCGCGGCTTTCGCGCTGGGTGCCGAGGGCGTGCAAATGGGTACCCGTATGGTATCTGCAGCAGAATCCCCGGTGCATGAGAACTGGAAGAGCGCCATCATTAACGCCAAGGAAACCGACACCGTGTTCTTGAATCGGGCGCATTCGCCGGCACTGCGCGCGCTGCGCACGGAAAAGACCAGCGATCTGGAGTTTGAAACCGAGAAGAACGTAATGACCGAGTTCGGGACGGCTCTCGATCTCTATTTCGGTGGTGACATGGAGGCGAGTATCGCGTTGACCGGCCAGGTTTGCGGCAGGATCGATCGCGTGCGCCCGGTGGCGGAGGTTATCGAGGAGGTGAGAGACGAATTCTTCGCCTCCATCGGCCAACTGTCGCAGCAGTATCTGTAACGCTACCGGTCAAAAGTGAGCGGGCGGCCCATGGGTCCGTCGATGAGCGCGCCGTCTGCGTAGCGCAGATCACCGTTGAGCCACGTGTGTGAAATCTTGTGGGAAAATCTGTGGCCCGCGAATGGGCTCCAGCCACACTTGCTGAGGATCGGCGGTTCCTCGTCCTGATCGTTAGGCGCGACCAGCACCAGATCGGCGATGTAGCCTTCGCGGATAAAGCCGCGCTCTTGCACGCAGAACAGTGTGGCCGGCGCATGGGCGGTTTTCTCGACCACTTTGGTCACTTCAAAGGTGCCATCGGCGACTCTGTCAAACAGGGTCAGCAGTGCGTGTTGGACAAGCGGTAAACCTGCCGGCGCGCCGGCGTAAGGCCTGGATTTTTCTTCGATGGTGTGTGGTGCGTGATCCGTTGCGATGACATCGATGCGATCTTCCACTACGGCCTGCAGCAGGCGTGCTCGGTCAGCCGGTGTTTTCACCGCGGGATTGCATTTTATGTCGGCGCCTTTGTCTGCATAGTCATCGGCGCTGAAGAAAAGATGGTGTACGCAGGCCTCGGCGGTGATGCGCTTGTTCTGCAGAGGACCCGCTTCAAACAGCGACATTTCTCTGGCTGTAGTGAGGTGGAGAACGTGTAATTTGGTGCCGTGCTTGCGTGCGAGTCCTACCGCCATGGAGCTGGATTTGTAGCAGGCCGCTTCAGATCGTATGTTCGGGTGTTCCGAGAAGGGAATGTCCTCGCCCCATTTTTCTGTAGCCGCCTGCTCGGCGGCCAGAATCATCGGAGTGTCTTCGCAGTGCGTCGCAACCAGCAGTGGCGTCGACGCGAAGATGCCCTCCAGCGTCTGTTCGTTGTCCACCAGCATGTTGCCGGTACTGGCGCCCATGAATATTTTCACGCCGCATGTCAGATGCGGATCGACGCTCTTGATGTCTTCCAGATTGTCGTTCGTAGCGCCCAGGTAGAAGGCGTAGTTGGACCACGAGCTCTTGGCGGCACGGTCACGTTTGTTGTTCAGCTCCTGTTGCGTGACCGTAAGCGGATTGCAATTCGGCATTTCCATGTAACTGGTGATGCCGCCAGCGATGGCCGCTCGAGATTCCGTGGCGATGGTGGCTTTGTGCTCGAATCCCGGCTCGCGGAAGTGCACCTGATCGTCGATCATCCCGGGAATCAGAAATGAACCGTTGGCGTCGATTACAGTGGCTGCGGGTGGCGGAGCGACGCCAATGCCGACAATACGGTCATCATCGATCGCAACGTCGCCTTCAATCACCTGGCCTTCGTTTACGATGCGCGCGTTAACAATGTGGTAACTCATAGTCTGACCTTCACCTGGGCTTCGATCTCCACCGGCACGCCGAAGGGGAGCTCTGCCATGCCCACCGCGGAGCGGGTGTGCGCGCCTACATCTGAGCCGAACACTTCCAGGATCAAATCCGAAGCGCCATTTATGACGGGAGGAATGACGTTGAAACCTGGCGCGGCGTTGACCATGCCAAAGACCTTCAGCCACGCTTCGACTCGGTCTAAGGACCCTACCGCCTGGTTGATGCTGGCGAACAGTCCCAGCGCGACTTTGCGCGCAGCTTCGTAGGCTTGTTCTGGTGATACCTGATCGCCTACCTTGCCTAGTGGTTTAGCGATGGACCCATCAGTCTCGGTGGGAACATGTCCCGAAAGATATAGCGTCTGGCCATCCAGGCGCGTGAGCTGAAATGGCAAGCTACTGGTCTGCATGGGTTTGGGAAGGGTCAGGCCTAAGTCCTGAAATCGCTCATCGACGCTCATTGGCTGCCCCTGATTTTTGTGTCCAACATCACACCTAGCCTATAACCCCTTGCGATTCGATGCCAGTTGTCGACCTGCATCACGCTCGGCGTAGCTCGGCGGCATACACTCAAGGCTCGGTCTAAAGAACACGGATGTTCTCTCACTCCCAGCCGTAAAGGGACACGGCGCAGTAACGGGAACGTGGACATGCGATTTGCAAAGGTCATGATTTTGGGCGTCTTCGCCCTCGGCCTGGTACCACTTCAAACCGCTCTAGCGGGCTCCCAATCCAACCTGTACGCCAGTGGCGGAATATGGGCCAAGGACTATCTCGGCGAGTTTACCCGGACGCAATCTGTCGTTGATCTGGAACAGGATCTGGTGGTGGACGAGGACAATTTTTCAGATCTTTATGGCGCGCTGGAATACGGGGTCCCGGGCCTACCACACGTCCGCGCGCAGAAATTCAGTTTCGACACCGACGACCACAGCGTCCTGTCACGGGCCATCGCGTTCGACTCACAGGACTTCAATGTGGCGCAATCCCTCGACACGATCGTCGACATCGAGCAGACCGATGCGGTGTTGTATTACCCGATATTAGACAAGGCCTTGTCGCTGGATCTCGGCGTCACGGTGAGCTATTTCGAAGGCTCCATCGAGATGACGGATCGCACGCAACGCGGCAACGCCGATTTCGAAGAATTCGTTCCCATGCTGTACGTGAAAGCGCGGACAGATTTGCCGGTCCGTGGATTGTGGTTGGGCGCCCAAGCTCAGGGGGTAAGCTACGCCGACACTTCCATGGCTGAGTTCAATGCCCAGCTCGGTTGGGAACATCGTGTTGGATTAGGCCTTGAAGCGGGCTATCGCGTCGTGCGGTTGGAGTTGGACGACTTCGACGAAGTTCAATATGTCGAGCTTGAGGTCAGTGGCCCGTACGCGGCCCTGCGCTATCACTTCTAGACGGGCTTGGCGCATAATGGCGCCATGGAAGAATCCAGCCCGGACCGTCGCTTCATTGCTGGCTTGCTACGCGCGAATCTGCCCGAAGATGGTCTGATAACCGATGAAGCGGGCCTGCGTCCGTATGAGTGCGATGGCCTGACAGCCATCCGTGAACAACCCTGGATCGTGGCCCTCCCCCAGACCGAGCAGCAGATTGCCGCTGTATTGCGCATTTGTCGCGAACACGGCGTGCCCGTGGTTCCCCGGGGCGCCGGTACCGGCTTGTCGGGCGGCGCGCGGCCATCTCGGGATGGTGTGGTGCTGGCGCTGTCAAAGCTCAACCAGATACTGGAGATCGACGCTGCCAATTGCGTGGCCCGCTTACAGCCAGGCGTGCGCAATCTTGCCATCAGCGAAGCGGCTGCGGTGCACGGCCTGTACTATGCGCCTGATCCCTCTTCACAAATTGCCTGCAGCATCGGGGGCAACGTCGCCGAGAACTCGGGTGGGGTGCACTGCCTCAAGTATGGTTTAACGGTACACAACGTGCTGGGGCTACGTGTCCTGACCATGGAGGGTGAGGTGCTGGAGTTCGGCGGCGCGCTGCTGGACACGCCGGGTCTGGACATGCTGGCGGTGATGTGTGGCTCTGAAGGCATGCTGGGCGTGGTGACCGAAGTCACCGTGGCGTTGCTGCCGACACCTCCTGAGGTAGTAGTCATGCTGGCGGCTTTTCATGAGATCGAGGCTGCCGGGGAGGCGGTCGCCCATATCATTGGCCAGGGCATCATCCCGGCGGGTATGGAAATGATGGATCGTCTGGCGGTGCAGGCAGCCGAACAATTCGCTCATGCGGGGTATCCCGAAGACGCTGCAGCGATTCTCCTGGTGGAGCTGGACGGTGCAGAGACCGAGTTAGCGTCGTTGACCGCTCAGGTCACACGCGCGCTGAAGGATTGTGGTGCTTACCGCCTTGATACCGCGACAGAATCCAGCGAACAGTTGCGTTTGTGGAAAGGGCGCAAGGCGGCGTTTCCCGCGGTGGGACGGTTGTCACCGGATTACTATTGCATGGATGGCACCATCCCGCGCCACCAGCTGGCCAACGTGCTGGCGCGCATCAGCGAGTTTTCTGCAGAATATGGATTACGCGTGGCCAATGTATTTCATGCCGGTGACGGTAACCTGCATCCGCTGATTCTGTTCGATGCTAACAAAGCTGGCGAGCTGCAGGCGGCCGAGGAGATGGGCGGGCGCATTCTCGAATTGTGCGTCGAGGTCGGCGGTACCGTCACAGGTGAGCACGGCGTAGGTATCGAGAAGCTCGATCAGATGTGTGTGCAGTTCAGCGCGGCTGAACTTGAGCAGTTCTTTCGGCTCAAATCCGCGTGGGACCCGTTGGGACTGCTCAATCCGGGCAAAGGCATACCCACCCTGACTCGCTGTGGAGAGCTGGGCGGCATGCACGTGCGCCATGGTGAGCTGCCCTTCCCCGAACTCGAAAGGTACTAGTGCTCAAACCCTTTCATAATTCAGGTTCAGCGCTAGGGTGCGCCATACGGGAGCTTGCCAATTATGAGAGGGTTTGAGCACTAATGGACAGAGTTGCGCGGATTGTCGAGGCGGTAAACGACGCTCGCCAGAGCCGGCGCGGTCTGTCCATCGCGGGCAGCGGTAGCAAGCGCAACTGGCTGCCCCAGACGGATGGCGAATTGTTGGTGATGAACGAGCACGCCGGCATCGTCGCCTACGACCCGGCGGAACTGGTGATCACGGCGCGGGCGGGCACGCCTATTCGCGTCATAGCAGACGAGCTTTCCCGGCATGAACAGACCCTGGCCTTCGAGCCGCCGCAGTTTTTTGCCAGCGGTACCCTAGGTGGAATGCTGTCTGCTGGTTTGTCTGGGCCGGCCAGACCCTGGTGCGGCTCAGTGCGCGACGCGGTTCTGGGTGTGGAAATGATCAATGGTCTTGGCGAGCGCCTCACATTTGGTGGGCAGGTGATGAAAAACGTCGCCGGCTATGACATATCGAGGCTGATGACCGGCGCATGCGGAGCGCTGGGCCCGATACTGCAGGCAAGTGTTCGCGTGCAGCCAGCACGAGACTTTTCCCTGACCTTGCGTTTTGCCTTGGACGCCGGCGCGGCCAATGAATTGTGTCGCCAGCTTGCCGGGCGCTACTTGCCGCTTACGGGAACCTGGTGGAATGCAGGGTTGTTGAGCCTGCGACTGGCCGGGTCCGAGGCAGGTGTCCTGCAGGCGGCTGAATCCCTGGGTGGAGATCGCGTGCAACCTGGAAATCTATGGCAGGACGTGAGGGATCACAGCGCGCCTTTCTTCAAGGCGAGTGACGCCGGGGTTGAGCAACGCGCAGGCCAGAAGTTGTGGCGTATTGTTGTGCCTGCGGCAGCGCCAATGCCAGCTGCGCAAGACGATGACCTCGCTGTCGAATGGGCAGGCGGACTGCGATGGTGGTGGCACGAAGATGCGAGTGAGGTTGCTGCATACGCAGCGGCTTGCAACGGCTGGGCCTGGAGCCTGGGTGACCAGCAGCCCATTGACGGCAGTCATCGTAGTTACATGGCCGCGATCAAGGCAGCGTTCGATCCCGATAACATTTTCGTCTCCGCCATGAACCTGCGGCCATCAGATGCGCACTGACTTTTCGTCGCAGATCCTGGCCACCTCCAGTGGCGCGCGTGCGAACGAGATATTGCGCGCATGCGTGCATTGCGGATTCTGTAACGCAACTTGCCCCACCTACCAACTGACTGGTGATGAGCTCGACGGACCGCGTGGCCGCATTTACCTTATCCGCGAGTTGTTGCAAGGCAGTGAGGACATTGACCGCGTTACCCGACATCTTGATCGTTGTTTAACTTGTCGCGCGTGTGAAACCACTTGTCCTTCCGGAGTGGCCTACGGAGAGCTTGCCGAGATCGCTCGCAACCATCTGGGACCGGAACGCGACGGCCTTAATGGTCGCTTGCGCAAGCTCCTGCAGTGGATGGTGCCGGTGCCGCGCCGGCTGCGCGCCATGGCCCGGTTGGGTCGCGCGTTTCGTTGGTTCGCGCCGCCGCGGTTTGCCAAAAATCTACCGGCTCGAGTGGGCAAGCCGCTGGCTGTCGATTCGGACAGCGCGACCAGGGTGTTGCTGCTGAACGGTTGCGCGCAACAGGTCAATTCCGCGGCAACCAACGAGCACTTAGCACAGCTCCTGCAAACCCACGACATTGGTGTGAAGACTATCGCCGAAGAAGCGTGTTGCGGTGGGTTGGATCTGCATCTGGGAGACGATTCGGCGGCACTGGGTTACGTGCGGCGCAATGTGGATGCCCTGCATCCACTGCTCGACGAGATAGATGCCGTGTTGTCCACGGCTTCCGGCTGTGGCGTAACCGTCAAAGATTACGGTCGCTTGCTCGAGCACGACGAGCATTATGCGCAGCGTGCGGCCGAGGTAGCGGCCAAGACGCTGGATGTGAGCGAGTATCTGGTGCACAAAGACTTAAGCCTCGCCGCCACCCAACCCGGCATGCGTGTAGCCTGGCATTCACCGTGTACTCTGCAACACGGGCAGCAACTCAACGGTGTCGTTGAGAAAATGTTGCAGGGGGCGGGATATGAACTTACCTCGGTGCCTGATGCGCATCTGTGTTGCGGCTCCGCAGGCACCTATTCGATGCTTCAGCCAACGCTTGCTGAACAGCTGAAGCAAAACAAAATCGCCGCCTTGTCGTCAGATGAGCCGGACATCATCGCCACCGCAAATGTAGGTTGTCAGACCCACATCGCGGCAGGTGCCAAGTTGCCTGTTTTACACTGGATAGAGCTTCTGAAGTGACATAGGCTCGATCACAGACAATACCAACAATACGCTGGGGAGTGAGGTTGCATGAATGAAGCCGATGACGATGTGGTGCGTGGCCGTGACTTCGGCTTTCTGATTTTCCTGACGATGCTCAACGTCATGAACTTCGTCGACCGGCAGCTGCTCGGGAGTTTCGCTAACTGGATCGTGCCGGATCTGGGTTTGACCAATACCGAATTCGCGCTTCTCACCGGGCTGGTGTTCATCTTTTTCTATTCATTCATGGGATTGTTCATGGGTGCATTGGCGGACATGTTGAATCGCACGCGCCTGATAGCAGCTGGCCTTGCGCTGTGGAGCGTATTGACAGCACTGTCAGGTATGGCGCGAGGTTTCGGCACCCTGGCCTTGCCGCGCATGTTTATCGGCGTGGGCGAGTCCATCATGACGCCCACGGCAATGTCGCTGCTGTCGGATCGGTTCCCGTCCAAGTGGCTCGGCTTCGCCTCTGGTGTCTACTACATGGGCGTTCCCATAGGCATTGCCGCCAGCCTGTTCATCGTGGCGTATCTCGAGCCGTATCTCGGCTGGCGGGGTTGCTTCTATCTGCTGGGCGGGATCGGCGTGGTTCTGGCCATCGTCATGCTGTTCATGAAGGACACGCCGCGCAAGCATGCGGTGAAAACCGATGCCGAAGGTGGCAAACCTTCATTTGCAGACATCTTGCGCACTTTGCTGAAGGCACTACGACAGTCACCCGCCTTAACCATGACCATCGCCGGGGGCGTGTCCTTCCACTTCATCCTTGGTGCCGCGACGTTTGATCAGCTCTGGTATGTGCAGGAACGCGGCTTTGACCGCAGTGAGATAGCTGAAGCCACGGCATGGCTCGGCTTCTTTGGCGGCATATTGGGCAATCTGTTTGGTGGCATCGGAGGTGACCTGTTTCTGCGGCGCACCGGTCTTGGCCGCCCGATGTTCCTGTTCTGGATACTGCTGGTGTTGTCTCCCATCGCGATTGCATATCGGTTGGTAGATCCGGACTCGATCTGGTTCTGGTTGGGTATCTTTTTCGGGTTTTTCCAGTTGGGCTGCTTTTACGGTCCAACCTTTTCCACGGTGCAGGAACTGGTGCCGCCGCGCATACGCGGCACCGTGGTGGCGTTCTACATTCTCACGTTGAACTTCGTTGGCCTTGGTATTGGTGTCACGGCTGGTGGCATTGTTATCGATCACCTGACGTCCGCGGGTTCACCGAATCCATACACGATGACATTATTCACGTTCACGCTGATCTCGCTCATCGCAGTGCCGCTGTTTTACTTCGCCGGGCGCCGCTTCGACCGCGATCGGGAAGCCTTGTTTGCCAGCGAGAATGCGGCGGGCTGAGCTTGGAGATGTTCACAACCTCGCGCCTGCGTGTACGCGCCTGGCGTGAAGCGGATTTTGTCGAGCTGTATGGGTTGTTGAGCGACCCTTTGACCATGGCGCATTGGCCGCAACCTTTGGATGAACGTGCCGCCAGGCAGTGGTTCGAGCGAAGCGTGGCTGCGATGGCGGATTATGGTTACGGCCGTTGGTGCTGTGAGCGATTGCACGACGCACGCGTCATAGGGGACGTGGGGATCGTACGCACCGAGCTTGAGGGCGAGTGGGTCAATGACCTTGGCTACATCGTGCATCATGAGTTCTGGCGTCAGGGATATGCGTTCGAGGCGGCCTATGGGGCCGTGCAATGGGCCACCGCCAGGTGCTTAGGGTCACTGGAAGCCAATATGGCCGCCGACAACGAGGCTTCGGTTGCGCTGGCGGAGAAGCTCGGCATGACCCGGAGGAAAGAGTTCGTCAAGGCCAGCAACGGCAACAAGCTCACGTACTGGTACGAGCTTAACCTCGCATAGACTGATAGCGGCGCCGTATCGCACGCGCTTCGGAAAGGTTGCCTTGGGCTTCGCGAATATCGGCCAGTTGCAGCCATGCCTGGCGCACCAGGCGCTCATCCGCGCCGGCCAACGCGATGGCTTTGCGCGCGTGCTGGGTAGCTGCGGCGAGATTGGCAGCCGCCAGATGGGCATCACTCAAAGCAATCCACAGTTCAGCGTTGCGTGGTTCGATGCGCACCGCCCGTTCGAGATAGGCGATGGCGCTGTCGTGGTCGCTCAGCTCAGCTGCGTCGTGCGCTGCTGCAAGGAGTGTGGCGGTCGCCGCTGTGGACCGGTCCACCTCGTCGCGCGAGTCAGCGACAGCAACCGGGTCACGCTCGATGGGTGGAGGTTGCCGGTCTTCGACTGTGGGTGGTGTGGCTGGCATGCTCGTGCACGCGCTGAGCAGGACCACCAACGGGGTCAGTCTTCGTATCAATCTCGTCCCCCAAACCAGCGGCGTATGCGGTTACCCATGCCATCGGCCAAACCGCACCCGGGCTTGACCCTCAGCGAACTGGCGTCGGCTATGGGTACGCGCACTACATCCGCGCAGGATGCCTGGGCGCGTAAACCGCTAGCGAATTCTACCTCAATCAGCTCGGTGTCGCCGATGTACACAAGCGGGTCGACGCCTTCTGCGCTGGTCATCGCGTTCCACAGGCGCAAGGCACCGCTGGCGCCGGTCAACCCGGTCACTTCGTTGTTGTCGCGTCCGACCCAGACTACTGAAACTCTGCTGTTGTCGAAGCCAGCAAACCAGCTGTCTCGATTGTCGTTGGAGGTGCCGGTTTTACCCGCGACGCCGTGCTTTGCGTAGGGAGAACTTCGGCCTGTGCCCTTGGCCATGGTGATCTCCAAAGCGCGGTTGAGAGTAGCCGTATGGTGCGGTTCGATGGTTTGTTGCAGCGTGAACGGGTGGTGGGTTATCGGGCGTCCGGTTTCGTCGAGAACCGCGATTACCGCCTTCGGGGGCGTGCGAAAACCGCCGCTGGCGAAGTTGCCGTAAAGCTCCAGCACCTTGATCGGCGCCAGCGATTCGGCGCCCAGAAGGAATGACGGGTATGGGTTGGCCGGTTTGTGTCCAACCAGGTTGGCAAAGCGCTGCTGAATGAGGTCCAGCCCGACTTCCATGCCCACCCGCACCGTCGCGAGATTGAGCGATTCGGCCAGAGCGCGGATGAGGGGCAACTCACCGCGATATTCCCCGTCGAAGTTTTTCGGCGACCAGGACTCGCCGAACTTAGGCCGCAGGGTAATGGGTTCATCTGTAACCGGGCTCGCGAGATGCATGCCTGACTCGATGGCCGTGAGGTAGACCACTGGTTTTATCAGGGAACCGACCGGGCGCTGCGCATTGAGCGCGCGATTGAAGCCGTCGACGCGGCCCTTGCGTCCGCCGACCAGAGCGTGAATCTCACCTGTCTGGCTGTCTGCCACGACGGCCGCAGCCTGCAGTATGCCCGGCTGCATGCGCCGTTCTTTCTCCATCTGGTTCAGGGTGAGGCTGATGGCGCCCTGCACGCTCTCCTGGGTGCGTGGTTTTATGGTGGTGAATATTCGCAGTCCCTGGGAACTGAGGGCGTCTGCATCGTATTGGCCTTTCAGCTCGGCGCGCACCTGATCCATAAACGCTGGGTAGTAGGCACCGCCGCTGCTGGGATTTGCTACCACGCCAATCGGTGCTGAGCGGCTGCTCACGTACTGAGACTGATCGATCAAGCCGTCTCGGTGCAGGATGGCGAGAATACGATTGCGCCGTTCCAGCGTGCGCGCAGGGTGTCGGAAGGGGTTGTAGTACGAAGGTCCACGAATGATCGACAGCAGGGTAGCAATCTCGTCTACATCCAGCTCAATCAGACGTTTGTTGAAGTAAAACTGGGCGCCCAGGCCAAAGCCGTGAATCGCACGGCTGCCATTCTGGCCGAGAAATATCTCGTTTATGTAGGCGGTAAGTACATCTTCCTTGGAGAAACGCGCGTCCAGAATTACTGCCATGGCCACTTCTTTGAGCTTGCGTTCGATGGTGCGGCGATTGTCGAGATAGTAGCTTTTCACCAACTGCTGGGTGAGCGTGCTGCCGCCCTGTTGTCGTTCGCCGGCGCGCAGATTGACGATAAACGCGCGGGCGATCCCGCGCGGACTGAATCCCACATGACGATCGAAATTACGATCCTCCACGGCTTTCAGTCCTTCGGCCAGCAATTGCGGCACTTCCTTGGGCGTGAGAATGATGCGGTCTTCGCCGTGAGAGGGGAAAAAGCTACCGATCGTGGCAGGATCCAGACGTATCAGCGCTACATCGCCGTGATGGCCTTCGATGGCGCCGATATGGCCGTTGCGAAAAGAAACTGTAATGCGTTGTGCGTCGCGGGCACGCTCCATGAACCGGAATGCGCGCAGGTGTATCTGCAGCGCATTGCCCAGGCGCTTGAAAGAGCCTGGGGTGGCAATGTTGGCGTCCTGCACATACCCCAGGCGTTCCAGTTCAGTTTGCAGGTCATGGCGGTCGAGTCGTGCCCCGGCGTGGAGCTCCAATGGCTGGGCAAATACCTGGGCGGGAATAGACCAGCGCCGCCCTTCGAAGGTATTGGTGATGGTGCGATCGAGATACACCATGTAGCCGAGAATGCCCAACGACGCCAGCAAGCCGGTGTAGCAACCAATCTTGATCAGCCGCCGCCACCAGGGGGTGTTGGCGGTTTGCTTGGACTTTGATCTGCGTTTCTTGCGCTTAGCCAAAAGCGGCCTTAAGTTGCGGGCAAGCCGCTAACTTTGCCACTAAATGCGTGGGTTTTGATGGAAAACTTATGAAGGCTGGGCGGGCGCGGATCTGAACCACCCTCCTACCCTGCGCCCTGCCGAGGCGACACCACGTACAAGCTTCGGCAGCAGCCAGGCGATCAGTACAAGGAAAGTCACAAACGCGATAAGGAATAGTGCCGGGTGCGTGAGTGCAGCCCACAAGCCAGCCAATACTGCCAAATCTTCAGCGACCGAGGCGCCGAAGTTGGAAAATGGCTCTGGCGACGTGTTGATTAGCAGTCGGCTGCCGGCCTTGGTGGCATGGGTCGCGGCGGTAACCGTTCCCCCAACCAGGCCGGCAGCCACAGCCATGGCAGGGCTTACATCGCCGACCGCGCCGGCGGCCAACATGGCGCCAGCGGGAATTCGAATGAAGGTGTGCAGGGCATCCCACGCAGAATCGACGCCGGGAGTCTTGTCGGCAAAAAATTCCACGCAATACATGAATCCAGCGGCCACAATGACCAGCGGGTCCTGCACCATGGAGAGGGTATCCGGCAGCTCTATGTACCCCGTGGTGCCGGCCATACCAAGTACGGCTACGGCAGCGTATAAGTTGATACCGCTCGCCCAGGCAGCCCCCATGGTGAGCGCCATGACTTGTATAAGTGACTGATATTCTTCCATTTATACCCGGACCGACGTGAATTTGTGCCAGTTTATGGCAGCTATGTTGAACGGAAACTGAATGTCGCTCGACATTCATTGTCGCTTTGCGTTTTAATGCGCACCGACCTAAGGGGTGGCGCGGGCCTGAGACATCGATTGGCGACCAATACGATGGACCCTTTGAACCTGATCCGGTTAACACCGGCGTAGGAATAGGCAGCTTTAAAACTCCTTAGGCAGACAGCACCACAGCCTTGAGGAGGCCCACCATGATTCGCGCTGTTCCCGTTCTGATACTACTGGGCGCGTTGCCGTGCGTATCAGTCGCGCAAAGCCAAAGCGCATCGCTAGACTACCTGGAGGAAGTAGTGGTCACGGCAGAGTTCCGTGATACCTCTATCGCCGGTCTGCCTGCCAGTGCAAGCGTCATACGCCCAAACGAAGACGGAACCGTGGTGCAGCATCTGGAAGAGGTCCTCGCCCGGGCGCCAAACGTCAATTTCGCCAGCGGTGCTTCACGAGGACGCTACATTCAGATACGCGGCATTGGCGAGCGTGGTCAGTTTTCTGAACCTCTTAACTCGTCCGTGGGATTGATCGTCGACGGCGTTGATCTCAGCGGCGCCGGCGCAGCCGCGACCCTGTTCGACGTCGCCCAGGTTGAGGTCTTGCGTGGCCCCCAGGGCACCCTGTATGGCGCTAATGCGCTTGCCGGCTTGATCAATATCGTGACCAACGATCCGACCCCGGAGCACAGCGTGAGCTTGCGGTTGGATGCAGGCGACTACGATACGCGCGGCATAGGCGGTGTCATAGCAGGGCCGCTAGGGCCCAATGCCGGCTATCGCGTGGCGGTACAACGGTATACAGATGACGGCTTCATGGAAAATGATTTTCAGCGTAAGGACGACACCAGCGACCGTGATGAGCAAACCTATCGGGCTAAATTCGTGTGGCGCGGTGAAAATGTGCGATGGCGGCTCAGCCTGGGCCATGTCGATGTCGACAACGGCTACGATGCGTTCTCGTTAGACAACGATCGCACGACCTTGTCCGATGAACCGGGCCATGATCGGCAGGACACCGACTACGGCTCCATAGGTATTGCGCTCGACGCGTCTTCCCGGGTCGCCTTCGAAGCCTCGCTCGGCGTTGTGAGCAGCGACATTGACTATGGTTACGACGAGGATTGGTCATTTACCGGCTTCCATCCTATCGGCTATACGTCGACGGATCGGTATCGACGGGAGCGCGATACGCTCAACGTTGACGCGCGCTTTATCTCCAAGCCGGGACAGGGCCTGGCAAATGGTACTTGGGACTGGTTAGCGGGGATTTATACGCTACGCGATCAGGTAGACCTGGTGCGCGACTACACTTATCTGGCGGCGCCTTTCGAAAGCGAGTACGAAGTTGAACGGCTTGCAATTTATGCGGAAATATCGCGCGCGATTGCGCAACGATGGCGATTAACGGTAGGCGCGCGCTTCGAGCAGCACAAATCTGACTATGACTCGGTGGAGGTAAACATTCGTCCAGAGGATGACCTTTTCGGTGGCCGTGTGCTGCTCGAGCGCGATTTCGATGACGGCGCTCTGGTGTACGCCGGGGTGACACAGGGGTACAAATCCGGAGGCTTCAATATCGGTGGTTCGTTGGAGGGGAATCTGGCCGATCTGCGTGAGTATGATCCGGAAACATTGTGGAATGTGGAACTGGGCTACAAGACTCGAACCTACGACGAACGCCTGTCGTTGCGCGCCGCGGTATTTCGTATGCAACGCCGCGACATCCAGATATCTACTTCCACGGAGCGTCCGATACCGAACAGCCCGGCGGTAGAATTCATCGTTTACACCGGCAATGCTGCCGAGGGTTTCAATCAGGGCTTGGAATTAGAGGCAGAGCTGGCGGTCAGCGAGCGCCTGTCGTTGTTCGCCAATGTTGGCTGGTTGGATTCGGAATACGAAGACTATATCGACAGCTCCGGCCGCGATCTGGATGGACGCGAGCAGGCCCACGCGCCGAGCTACCAGTTTTTCGCAGGGGCCGAGTACGCGTTCAATGAGCGATTGTCCGCGCGTGTGGAAGTGGAAGGCAAAGACGAATACTTCTTTTCCGACAGCCACAGCGCCAAGTCGCAGAGTTACGAGTTGATCAATGCAAGCATTGCGTATCGCGCGGAGCATTGGGGCGTGCGGTTGTGGGGCCGCAACCTCGGTGACGAAGACTACTTCGTGCGCGGCTTTCAGTTCGGCAACGATCCGCGCGACTTCTACACGTCCAGACCATTCACGCAGTTAGGTGAACCTCGTCTGGTCGGTGTGTCAGTGGAGGCTAGCTGGTAAGAACTAGTGTCCGGTCTTGCTAATTCGCAGGTGTCGACTCGCCGGCTCGTTCCTGGGCGATCAGGTGATTGAGCACTTGCAGCGCTCTTCGTTGGCCGCCCTCCATGCCGACGACGTATTTACCTGCCACTACCAGTTGCGGGGTGCTGGAGATCAGATAAGCGCGCTGCGCACGGTCGGCGTCGCGCATGGCTTCACGTACCGCGGGAGAATCGAATTCGCGCATAAAGTCTTCCGCGCTGATGCCGCGTCCATCCACGTAGTCGGCTACGGCCTGGGGATCGCGAAACTCGCGCCCGGCGTCGTGGATCGCACGAAACATGCGCGTGTGGTTTTGTTCCAGCACACCGGCGGACTCGAAGGTCAGGTAGCTTTGTGAGAGCAATGCCCACACCGGAGAAAATGTGGCGGGCACGCGACGGAAACTGACATCGTCAGGCTGCTCGGCCGCCCACTCGTCAGCCGCCGGGTCGAAGTTCTTGCAGTGGATGCAGGCGTAGGAGAAAAATTCCAACACCTCGATAGGGTCGCCCGCGCGTCGCGGTCGGGCATTGTCCACCACGCGGTAATCTTTTCCAGCGGTGATTTCGCTAGCCCCTATGTCAGTGCTGACGTACAGCACAGTGCCGAGTAGAAGCACCGCGATAAGGGTGACGAAACCGAGGATGGTGGTACGCGCGGTTCTTACTTTTGTGTCTGCTTTGGTCATCTGTATGCGTTCGTAGAGTTAAGTAAAAGGTTAGTTTAACACCAGCCCTGGGGGGCGAAAAAAGTACCTGTCACACTCTGGTGCTTTGACTCCGACCCCAGGTTTAATCTACGCTCCCGCACCCAATTTCTTCGATGCCGCCATGCAGCAAGCCGAAAGCTACGAACTGTTCAAAACCGACCTGTGCGGGTTCTGCTATCGCGTGCGTGGCTTTCTCGACCAGAACGATATCAACGTGCCGCTACGAGACGTCAACCAGGACCCGGCGGCGTTCCGGGAGCTAGTGCAGGGTGGTGGGCGAACCACGGTTCCCTGCCTGCGCATACAACGTGGCGACGAGGTGCAATGGATGTACGAATCTATGGACATCATTCGCTATCTCGCCGCCCGTCACGCTATCAGCTAACTAATCTAAATTAGGACAAAGGACACGCTATGAAACTTGGACTGATCTCCGGCTACTCGGGTCGCAAGATGAGCATTCCCATCGAAGCGATTCGCCATGCGGAAGACCTGGGTTACGAGTCGATCTGGACTGCGGAAGCCTACGGTTCGGACGCGGTCACCCCTGCGGCATGGATACTCGCGCAAACGACCAAAATGAAAGTAGGTACTGCCATCATGCAGATGCCGGCGCGCACCCCGGCGATGGCGGCGATGACGGCGATGAGTCTGGCCGAACTGTCCGGGGGGCGCTTCATCGTAGGCCTGGGTGCGTCTGGCCCCCAGGTGGTGGAAGGCTGGCATGGGGTCCCCTATGGCAAGCCTGTGACCCGTCTGAAAGAGTACGTGCAGATTATGCAGCAGATCTTCGCGCGGGAAGCAGCGGCGACCTTCGAAGGTGAAATGTACCAGTTGCCTTATGCCGGGCCCGGCGCGACTGGCCTGGGCAAGCCACTGAAAAGCATTCTACATTGTGAAGAGGAAATTCCGATCTACGCGGCCAGCATCACCCCTTCGGGTGTGGCGGCGGCAGCGGAAGTATGCGATGGCTTCTTCCCGGTATGGATGGATCCAGCGCAATACTCGGTTTTTGAGCCCGCCATCAACAAGGGTTTTGCGGCAGCCGGCGACAAGGATCTGACGCAGTTCGACATTTGTCCGTTTGTTACGGTGATCATGGGTGACGATGTGGATGCCTGCATGCAACCTATCCGCGGCAATATGGCGCTGTATATAGGCGGCATGGGCGCGCGGGATAAGAACTTCTACAACGACTACGCAAAACGTCTGGGCTTCGAAGATGCAGCAGTAAAAATTCAGGACCTGTTCCTGGCTGGCAAGAAAGACGAAGCCATGGCGGCTGTGCCCGCTGAGTTGATCGACGCCTGCCATCTGGTGGGCCCAGCCGAGCGCATCAAAGAGCGCCTGGGGCGATGGAAATCCGCGGCCACGCAAGGTCACGTATCGAACATGCTGCTTGGTTGCCAGCAGCCTGAGGCATTAGAGCTGGTGGCCGGCGAGATGCTCTAAACGCAGGAGCGGGGTGCCGCGAACAGATGAACACCACGGCTAAGCCACCGCTAAAACCCCGCCAATTGATGTTGTTCGGGCTGCCGGAGTTTGCCGTTTATCTTGGCGTCATACCCATGTCGCTGTACCTGCCATTTTTCTATTCGCGTGATCTTGGCCTGAGCATCACCGACATCGGTTTGCTATTGATGGTCGCCCGCATCACGGACGTGATCACCGACCCGCTTATTGGTGCGTTAAGCGACCGTACAAAGTCTCGGCTGGGAAGGCGCAAATCATGGATGGTGGCGGGTACACCACTGATGATGGTGGCTGCCTACCAGTTGTTTTCGCCATCCGGCGAGGTCAGTAACCTGTATCTGTTGGCGTGGTCCATGTTGCTGTGGTTCGGCTGGACCATGATCAACATCCCATACTACGCCTGGGGTGCAGAGCTTTCCGACGACTTTGATGAGCGCACTCGAATTACCGGATGGCGCCAGGCGTTTGGATTTGCGGGGAATATATCGGTATTGCTCGTCCCGGTTACCGCCTCGCAGTTGTTCGGCTACGGCGGCCAGGCAAGCGAAGCATTGGTGATCATCGGCGGCATGGTGCTGGTGCTTTTGCCGTTGTTGATTGGTCTGACGGTGTGGAAACTGCCGGAGCGCGATACTGCGCCCCCTCAGCATCAACCGATTCTGCGCAATTTGCGCATCATGCTCGCTAATGGTTCGTTCATGGTCCTGTTCTTCGGCTTCACACTGATGTCGCTGGGTACCACCATGATCGGCACGTTGTTCATGTTGTTCACGACCTTCGCCATGGACCTCGAGCGACATGCGCAGCCCATTCTGCTCGCCTACTTCGCCGTCAATATGGTAGGACTGCCGTTCTGGGTGTGGTTGTCGCATCGCGTCGGCAAGCGCGAAGCCTGGATCGCGGGTACGCTGGTAATGGCCCTTGTTACGCCGATGTATCTGTTGTTGTCGCCAGGGCAGATCCTGCCGTTCGTGCTGATCACCGCAGTGATTGGCTTTGCCGGCGGTAACTTCATAGCGCTGTCGATGTCGATGAAAGCGGACGTAATTGAGATCGCCGCACGCCGCAGCCGCGACAGCATCGCAGGATCGTACATGGCTATCTGGTCCCTTGGCTCCAAGACCACCCAGGCCCTCGCTGTGGGAATATCTTTGCCCTTGCTCGGCGTGTTCGGCTTCGATCCTCGGGCCGAAAATGGGCCCGACGAGATCAACGCATTGCGTTTCGCTATCGCGCTGTTGCCGTCGACGCTATACCTGGCAGCAATCGCGACCATCTATCGTTACCCGATCTCCAAAGCCCGGTTGCAGAGGTTGCGCGGAGCGTACCAGCGACGCGAGTTGCGTCTTGAGAGGGCGCTAGCCTCACCTAAGGATCGCTAGTCAATCTGTGAACCTGATCACAACCCACCTGTGCGTGAATAGGCGGGAAGTGTGCTGTTGCGCCCATAATTGTTAACAGATTCCTTCTATGCTCACCTGCATGTAAATGGACGTAATCAGATCGCTGGAATGGCCAAGCCGCGTCCCACATAGCTGTAGTTGAAAATGGATAAGCAAATCGAACAGCATCAAAGCACAGCGGGGCTCGAGCAACCCGTGGAGACACTCCCGGCAGCCGAAAACGCCACCGTCGACGTCGTCACGGGCCTCCCCAACAGAGTGTGCTTCCAGGACCGTCTCGGTCACGCGATACGCCATGCCGAACGCTACGAGCAAAGCTTCGCGATTCTCTTCATCGACCTCGACCGCTTCAAGAACGTCAATGACACCCTGGGTCACTCTGCCGGTGATGAACTGCTGCGCGAAATTGCTGTGCGGGTTGCAGGATGCGTCCGTGGCTCGGATACCGTAGCGCGTCTGGGTGGCGACGAGTTCACGGTCATATTGCTCAATCTCCAGGCGCCAGAGCTGGTGGCGCGCGTTGCGGAAAAAATCATTGGCGTTCTGTGCCGGCCATTTACGATTCAGGGCCGGGAATTTCATCTCAGCGCCAGTCTTGGCATCGCCATGTACCCCCAGGACGGAGAAAGCGTGGAACTGCTTGTCCGCAACGCTGATACCGCCATGTATGAGGTAAAGAAGGGCGCTAAAAATGGATTCCATTTCTATACCAAGGAGATGAGTGAGCGTGCGCTTGCGCGTATGGAGCTGGAGCAGGATCTGCGCCGAGCGATAGCTGAGGACCAGTTTGAGATCTACTACCAGTCTCTCGTGGATTCGTACACAGGTGACACGATATGCGCAGAAGCGCTGATTCGCTGGCGCCACCCGGAAAAGGGTTTGCTCATGCCCGACACGTTTATTCCTTTGGCGGAAGAAACTGGACTCATCGTGGATATTGGCGCGTGGGCTTTTCACACTGCATGCCGGCAGGCGAGTGCCTGGCAGCAGGCCGGATACCTGCCGATCAGACTCGCGATAAATATATCAATGTTGCAGTTCGAACAGGGTGACCTGATCGAGACGATCATGGATGCCCTGGTCGCGGGTAACTTAGATGCCCAGTGGCTGGAGCTTGAGCTCACGGAAGGCGTACTGCTGAAAAATCCGGATCATGCCTATGGGGTGCTCAAGCGCCTGCGCGAGCTGGGCATCCGCGTCGCCATTGATGACTTTGGTACAGGATACTCATCCCTGATTCAGCTCAGGCAGCTCCCGATCGACTACGTGAAAATAGACCGCGCCTTTGTACAAGGGATTCCTACCAGCGCCGACGATGTCGCATTGGTTGAGCTCATCATTGATTTAGCGAGAAAGCTCAATCTTGGCGTGGTTGCAGAAGGTGTGGAGACGACTGCGCAACTGGAGTTTCTGCGCAGTCTCGGGTGTCCGCGTTGCCAGGGCTACCTGTTCAGCGTGCCCATGCCTGCCCATGAATTCGCGCAGTTTTTAAAACCTCGCAGTATGTCGTCGGAACCTACAGATGACGTGTTCCCGGACATGCACGAGCCCGCAGTGATTCAATCGGAGCTGCGGCGATGAGCACTGCGAATGCGGCCAGTTCTGGCGCGGGCGGACTACAGCCCAAGCGCATACATGTCGATCCGAGAATTGTCGGCCCGTTGCGCGATGTCGCATCGAACGTCTGCGGCGAACTCGAATCTTTTATTGAGCGGCTCTTCGTCAACGCGGACGACTATTTTTTCGACACCGCGAACAAAGCAAACAATTACAGCGCGCAAATGGCGATTTTTGACGCCATGCGTCAAATACGCCAGCTCAACCAGTCCATTTCAGATGGTTTCGTGGCCAACATATCGGTGGCCATCAAGCGTGAATGGTGTGACAACGACGACGCTGGCGACAGTCAGCAACAGGGTTCGCTGCGCCCGGTGAAATTCGACGAAATCACCATTCAAAGCGATGCCGAGGCGGAAATATCGGCGGCCAAGTCGATGATCGGCTCCCGGGCGCATGCCCTGTATGGCAACGAATTGCGGGCGTTTACAGACACCGTCAATGCTGTGCTTGGCGCTGAGCGCGGCTACCGACGGGAAAATCCGCTGGATGTAAGGTCAATCACCACTGCGTTTTGTGATGCCATAGAATCCCTCGAATTGGAGAACGCGCCGCTGCTGTGCATGTTGAGTCTTTTTGAGCGTGAGGTGACCGCCAGACTGGGAGGGGTTTACGCTCGATCTCTGGCGCAACTGGAAGAAAACGGCGTAGCGATCATCAGGCCTGAAGTCAAAGCGAGCCCCAGCGAGGCGGCGCCCGCCGTCGAGGAAGCCGCGGGGCCGACGGGTGCGGTCGGATTTCGTGAGCTCCAGCAGCACCTGGTGGAATCTTCACCCGGAGAACAACGGGCGATGAACGCGTCTGGCTCTGCGATAACCTCGCGCGCGAATGTGCGCGAGCTGGTGACCTCGATGGTAGTGGCTCAGGATCAATACCTGGACCAGATCCCGGATGATGAATCCCCCACCAGCGGCTATCCGAACCTGGGTTCGTTCCTGATGGGTATGCCGGGCAATCAGGGTGGGTTTCAGAATGCCGGCATAAACGAACTACATACGTTGAGATTTATCTCCGATCTGTTCGGTCACATATTCAACAATCCGGATGTGTCGTTGGCGTGTAAGTCGCTGGTTGCGCGGCTGCAATTTCCGGTCTTAAC
>Ga0315336_1001119_pt1 | contig 57459 bp, 53 predicted proteins | sample ASW5metaG_FD_204512 | JGI IMG/M metagenome (GOLD analysis project Ga0315336, IMG submission 204512) | Ammonia-oxidizing marine archaeal communities from Monterey Bay, California, United States - ASW #5 | ecosystem: Environmental > Aquatic > Marine > Intertidal zone | place: USA: California...
CCGAATGAAACCCATTTTCAACCTCAAACCTGCGATCAAAAACAAACCAAAATGACCGCCGTCAATCCGGCCAACACCGCTCATCTCGATCAACGCTTTTCGCTACCATGAATAATTCGGGCTAGAAGGCTGATGTGTGCAACAACTGCGACGCCAAGGCGGGCGTGACAACGGAGTGCATCGGATCGTGAGTCGACGCATCCTAATTTTCGACTGCATTCGTCAGGAACTCCGATTTGCCGATACCTGAAAATTCGTGTTGCTGATTTCATTTACTGACCGTTCGGAATTTATTGAAAATGAGGGATCTGTTGTCGAAACGATGAAGCACACAGTGGGCGCTGTGCTGCGGGACGAATGTCTACGAGTGCAATGAACCAAAGCGGATTATCATGTACAAGCGCTGAGTACCGATAATCAACATGTGCTCCGTGCGAACTAGACAGTGCAAATTTGGCAAATTTCTTGGCCGAAAAGTCTGTAACAGATTGAAAATAGGAAGCGAATCGAAGCGTGCCGTCACCCTCATAACCTGACGTGCAAAGAGATACTCAATGCCTGCTGCGATCGGGAGAAATATGGCGTTGAGCCGCCGAAAAAGAGTCCGCGGTTCCGTTCAGCCAACCCATTGAGAGCAATGGAAAAATCAAATTTGTGCGCTATGTGTGCGCTAGCCAGATTAACACTGCGAAAATCGCCGAAAATTTATTGTTATATATCAATATCATAGTAAATACGCAATTGATACAATTTTTGAACCTATGGTTAGGGCTTTGGAAATGGCAACAACCTCTAACCCATTGAAAAAATTAAGAAAATTGGTAGCGGGAGAGGGACTTGAACCCCCGACACGCGGATTATGATTCCGCTGCTCTAACCAGCTGAGCTACCCCGCCACGCCGCCGGATATAGTGAGCCGGCCGGCGCCTGTCAAGCCGCCGGGAAGGGCCTGGTTTGAACGCGCCGCTAGCCGGAATTTCTGGCGAAGCCCGGGCAGTCGCTTGGCACAGGAAACCAATCCTGGGCACTGTCGGTCCAGATTTGTACCGCCGGCTTGAACCAGCTGGTGTCGTCCAAGGTGCCGACCTTGACCGACAGGATGTCGGGCATGGCGCGGATCTCGAGGAACACCGGTGAGCCACAGGTTGGGCAGAACCGGATCGCGAGCTTGCCGCCGCTGTCGCCGGCATAGTCATAGGTCCTGGTTTCGCCGTCGATGGCGACGGCGTCGCGCGCCATCAAGGCGATGGTCGACACCGCGCTGCCGCTGGTTCTCTGGCAGTTTTTGCAATGGCAGAGCATGGACCGGACCGGCTCCGCGGTCAGCCGGTAGCGCACCGCGCCGCATAGGCAGCCGCCGGTTCTTTCTGTCATGATGGTTTGCTCCCGTATCAGGCATGGGTCGGCCTATCGGAGCCGATTTGTTGCCATCGGGCAAGGCCGGCGACCGCGGCAGTTCAGCGCAGGACAGTATCGAAGTCCAATTCGTAGCCGATGAACGCGCCTAGAGTGTGGACCTCACCGTCGGCGTCGTCGCCATAGCGATAAGCGCCGTAGATATAGAAGCCGGCCTCGAAGATGTAGCCGACGCTGGCCTGCCAATCGTGATCCGTACGCGACGATCCGCCTTGCTCGGGGTCGTCGCGGAAGCGGGCGGAATGGCTGGCAAGGAATTGCCAGTTGTCCACGGTAACCGCGCCGCCGACCAAGTAGCTGGCAGTGCTGCCGTCCTCGCCGCCTGCGTTTTCCAACCGCAGGACTTGCAGGAAGCCTTCGATCTCGGTGTCGTCGTCCGGTTCGGCAAGGCCGTAGAGGCCGGCGAACAGTGCCGTTTCGTCACGGCTTTCGGTTCTGCCCGCAGACCGCCGGGCCAGTCCGACGGCATAGCCGGCCTGTGGCAGGAACGGTAGGCTTTCCGCGCTCAGGGTAATAACCGCGTTGTCGAAACGCTCGGTATTGGCGAGTCCGCCATCGTCCCTGTCGAGGCGGCTTTCGTCGGAAAATATCGGGTTGCTGAGGACCGACGTATCGGAAAAAAAGACGCCGCCGGTCAGCGAATGGGCGCCGATTGCCGCACCGCGTACAGCGACTTGCCCACGTGCGGCGATGCTCTCCGACAGGTCGAAATCGTCGTCGATGAAGCTGTCGAAGAACCGGGTGGCGCGGTCCCAGATGCCTTCGATCGGGTCGAATTTGCCGATCTTGACGCTGCCGGCTTCGTCTTCGTATTCGGCCGCCAAGGTCTCCACGACAAGGCCATGGCCTTCGAAGGCGCGGTAGTTCTGTTTGGAATCATCGATCGGCTCGAAGATCAAATCCGACTGCAGATTGAATTCCGGCGTCAATAGCAGCCGCAGGAAGCCGTCGATGTTGGCATAAAGATCGGCGGTCTCCCGATCCGGGTCGTTTGCCCGTGGCGTCCAGTCCTGTTCGATTTCGACCGTCACGGTGCCGAGCAGTCGAGGCAGGCCGGCCGATTGCTGTTCTAGCTGGGCCTCGTAGAAATCTTCCGCCAAATCGCGATCGATCGAATCATTCGCCGCGAAAGCGCTTGATGACGCGACCAAGACCGCCAGCGATAAGCACCACGTTCTTATCAGGATTCGGCTCTTCCTTTGTGACGCACCCACCCATTGGACGATAACGCAGCGCCCGTTCCCGATCCAGACCGGCGGCCTTACCAAATCGTAAGCCTGGCGCCAAGCTCGCGTAAGGCAGTGGCGGCCATACTCCGATGGCCAGAACCGACAACGGCTCCACCTACCGGACCATTGAGAGGAGTTCCGCCGCCATGCCCATCCTGCCCGATTTTGATGCCGCGACATTCGTCCGCGGCGCCGCGATCGACAACCCGTTCCTGCCCTACATTCCGGGAACCATTCAATCCTACGCCGGGTCCGTGACCGATGACGAAACCGGCGAGACCGAATCCGAAAACAACGACGTATTCGTGAGCTTCGAAAACAAGATCATTGACGGCGTCACCACCACGGTGGTCCGCGACACGGCCTACGACAACGGCGTCTTGGTTGAAGACACCCTGGATTGGTATGCCCAGGACGACGAAGGCAATGTTTGGTATCTGGGCGAACATGCCATCAACTACGAATATGACGACGACGGCAATTATGTCGAAACCAACACCGATGGATCCTGGGAACACGCGGTCGACGGCGCCTTAGCCGGCTGGGTCATGCAGGCCGAGCCCGGCTTCGGTGCAAGTTATTACCAGGAATTCTACGAAGGCGAGGCGGTCGACGAAGGCATCGTGGTCGGCGTCGGCGAAGAAGTCTCCGGACCCGCCGGCGAATTCGAAGATGTCCTGAGGACTTTGGATACGACAGCGCTTGAACCGGATGTCGCCGAGTTCAAATATTATGCCGAAGGCGTTGGCCAGATCAGGGCCGACGAAGGGCTCGACGAGGAAGGCGAGCCCGAGTTGATCATCGAGCTGCAATCGACGCGCGAGGTCGAACGCGACGACGAAGATGACGACAATGATGATGACGACGGCGATGACGACGACGAGGTCGAATTCGCACTCGGCGACCTCGAAGAAGCAGAACCATTGGACGATGCCGAGGACGCTGACGACCCCGACGTGGAAGAGTTCGAAGGCGACGGCGGCGAGATGTTCGTGACCTTCCTGAACGAAGATGCCGGCTACAACAATTCCATCGGTGCTTTCGTGTTCGATACCGAATCCGGCGAGATCGGCGAAGGCCGCATGCTGTTCACCGATACCGACGGCGCCGAAGCCGGTGACAGCGTTTCGATTTGCGTCGAAGAAGGCGAAAGCCTCGGCGTTTTCATCGTCGCCGACGGCGCCAATCTCGGCATCAATCTGGAAGAATTCGAGTCTGGCGGTTTGTTCTTTGGCAACTTCCTGACCGGCGAGACGGCGACCGTCAATGACGGCCTGGCGCCGTTGGTTATGAACGCCGACGGCGATGCCCTTCCCATACAGGCGCTCAACGCCATCGGCAACGACGACGGCTTCAATTTCCTCAATCCGGCGGCCGGTGTGCAGGCCGTCGAGCTCGAGTCCGAGGTGTTGGACGACGATGACGACGATGACGGCGACATCGCGTTGCTTGGGTTCGAGGACTTGCAAGTGACCAATCAATGGTTCGATGGCGACTACAACGACGTCGTGGTCGCCGTCGGCGACGCGGCGCTGGAAGACGCGCAAGTAAGGGAACTGCTTGATGAGCTGGGTGTTGCCGCGAACGGTGCCGACATTTGGATGGGTTAGTCGCACGTAGCGTGAAACCTGAGGCCGCGATGTGCTAGACTTTGTAGCCCGACGTTGCGTGGTTTGGCGGGCGAAGAGGACAAACGATGCGCGTTCTGCTGATCGAAGACGACGGCGAAACCGCCGATTTCATCAGCCGCGGCCTCAGGGAGCGCGGCGACGTCGTCGATTGTGCCGCGACCGGACGCGACGGCCTGTTTTTGGCAAGCGATGGTCACTACGACGTCTTGATTGTCGACCGCTTGTTGCCCGGCATGGACGGCCTGAATGTGGTCAAGCTGTTGCGGGAAGCCGACGTCGCGACACCGGTCCTATTTTTGAGTGCGTTGAGCGGCCTCGACGACCGGATTTGCGGCTTGGAGGCCGGTGGCGACGATTACCTGGTCAAGCCATTTGCCATGTCGGAGTTGGTGGCCCGGCTGGCGGCGCTCGTGCGCCGCGGACCTCTGGTCGAAACCAATGCGCGCCTGGCCGTCGCCGACCTGGTCCTCGATCGTTTGTCGCGGCGGGTGCATAGAGACGGTCAAGCCGTAGACCTGCAGCCGCGGGAATTCCGCCTGTTGGAATATCTGATGCTGCATGCGGGCGAGGCGGTGACCCGGACCATGCTGTTGGAACATGTCTGGGAATATCATTTCGAACCAAAAACCAGCGTGGTCGAAACCCATATGAGCCGCTTGCGCTCGAAAGTGGACAAACCCTTCGACCGGGCGCTAATCGAAACCATTCGCGGGGTGGGCTATGTAATTGGAGAACCTTCGTAGACTTTCTTCGGCGGCGTCTTTCCGGCTGACCATGGCCTATGCCGGATTGTTCGTTGTCGGGACATTAATCGTTTTGACCTTGGGCGGCGGTATCACCATTTGGTTTCTGCGCCACCAACTGACGACTGCGGTTGAAGACGAACTGACCGATCTGACACGGATCTATCGGGCGCACGGGCTGAACGGCGTCGTCGCGGCCGTCGAGACGGGCATGCGAAGTCGCGGCGAGGTTAGCTATTTCGTCGGCGAGCCCGGTCGCGAGCCGTTGGCCGGTACGGTGACTCCAAAGGCGATCGAGCCTGGCTGGTTTGATTTCATCCGCGTCGGCGACGATGACGACGAAGCGCTGCTCGCCAAGTCTTTGCGTTTGCAGGACGATGTCTGGCTGGTCGTCGCGATCGATCCGGAACCGCTCGACGATGTCGAGGAACTGATGCTGTCCGGTATCGGCTGGACTATAGCCATTGCCCTGCCGCTTGCCCTGATCTGCGGCTCGATGATGACGTTGATGGTGTTGCGACGGATCGACGCCATTACCGAAACCACCATACGAATTCGCGATGGCGGCTTGAAAAGTCGGGTGCCGACCAAAGGCAACGACGACGAATTCGACCGCTTGGCCCTCAACATCAATGCGATGTTGGACAGTATCCAGGATTTGACCCGCAACATTCAGCAGGTGTCCACCGGTATCGCCCATGATCTTCGAACGCCGCTGTCCCGACTCCGCAATACGTTGGATGTTATGGGCGCCAACAACGGCAATAAGGCGGCGACGGAAAAGATGATCAATGGCGCCATTGGTGAGTTGGAGGTCGTGCTCGAGACCTTCGACGCGCTGCTCAGAATCGGGCAGATCGATGCCGGTACCCGGCGCAGCAACTTCCGCGACGTCGAATTGTCGGCGTTGGTGGATGATCTGGTGGAAACATACGAACCGGTTGCAAGCGCCGACAACAAGACCTTGACCGCCGACCTTGCGACCGACGTCCACGTGCATGGCGACCGGCCGCTGATCGTGCAGATGCTGGCGAACATCATCGAGAATGCGATCGAGCACACGCCGTCCGGCACGACGATCGGTGTGGTGTTATCGAAACACGATGGCGCGATCCGGGTCACCATCGGCGACGACGGGCCGGGCATTCCCGAAGCCGAGCGTGACCGGGTGTTCGAGCGGTTCTACCGCCTCGATGAAAGCCGGCAATCCAACGGCAGCGGCCTCGGATTCAGCATCGTCGCAGCGATTGCGAAACTGCACGACGCCGACATTTCGCTCGGTGACAACGCTCCGGGTCTCCGCGTTGAGATCGCTTTTGTCGTCAAATGATACGGCAAGTCGCATTATGCCATTCTATTCCAGATCCGCCGCTTCGTTCGGAATAGCCGCGGACAGCGGTGTCGATTGGTCCAAGGGATAAATCGGTCGGCGCAAGTTTTTGAACGGGAAGCTGTCGTAGTCGGAGCTACAGACTCCCGGACCGGCGATCAGGACGATGTGTTTTGCCAATGGCTCGAACCCGGCGCGGAAATGCTGCCGCGATTTGATCAAGACGTAGCGTTTTCGGGTGATGTCGATACCGGCATGACTGAAGCAACCGACATCAAACGGTTCAAAGCGTTTTTCACTGACGACAATCTGGATTTTTCCGGTATCCAGCACGGCAGTGCGTCCAAGACTGACCGGCGTCCCGGTCTGCATTGGTCCGGTGATTGTAAATCGACCATCGGTGATCGCTGTGACCGTTCCACTGACGGTCAGTGGTTCGCCCATCAATCCCATCGCGGGCATGTCTATCTTGCCGCCGAGGTCGACGGTCACATGGGCGCCGACGCCGGCCTCGGTCATGACGGCGACACTTGCCGCATCGGTGAATGGCCCCGCGACAACATCGTCCAACTCCTGCGCGATCACTTCCGCCAAGACCGTCATGACGTCCTGCAAACCGCCGGCGCCGGTATTATCACCGTGATCAACCAGGATGACGGGACTGGTCGTCAGGGATTTTGCATGCGCTATGGATTGCACCAGAGGTTCTGTTTCATGCACGAAATCAGCGCGGCGCTCCCACGCCATAGTGGTCAGTTCGTCAAGCAGCTTGGGCCCGGCGCCGCTGCCTTCTTGATCAGCGATCACAATGCTCAGCCCGACATGAGGAATGTCGGCTAAAGGAAAGCCGCCAAATACGGACGCACAAACAACCTCGCCGCGATCTTCCGCTTCGATGGCGCGATCCATGATGTCTTTCATCGGCTGCCGCGACGGCGTTTGTTCCAGCATATGCGTCAGCATCGGCAGAGAGCGCCAATGCATGACGGGTTTGCCCTTCCCATCAAAAACGTCCAGAACGGCCCGGGCGGCGCGATCCCCAGTGGCACGAATATCGGTATGCGGATACGTACGGTAGCCGGCTATGACTGTCGCATTGTCGATCAGTGCGGTGGAAAAATTGGTGTGGAAATCAAGCGAAACCGCGATCGGCAAGTCCGGTGCAATCTCGCGGATCCGGCGCAACAGCTCACCCTCCGCGTCCGTATGACTTTCGGTCACCATGGCGCCGTGCAATTCCAGAAGCAGCACATCGCTCCCTTCGCTGACGGCGGCGCAAATGGCGTTCGACACGGCGTCGAACGCCTCATCGCTAACGGTGCCGGAAGGGTGGGCGGCGGCAACAACGGGAACGACCAACTCTGCCCGCCTTTGTTCGGCGATATCGATATAGGCGCCGATCGCCGTATTGGTGTCACGATAGGCGGCGATTGCCTCATCCCCCTTCATCGGCATGCCGTCCGACGTGGTTTGCCCAAAACTATTCAGTGGTGTTGGAATTGGCGAAAAAGTATTGGTTTCATGCTTGAACGTCGCCGCAATGATTTTCATCGACAAAATCCTCGTTTGATCTACAACTGTTGCCATGCGGCCAGATAAAGGTCTCGCGGGTCGAGAGACTAACGCACTGCACCGTCAATGTCCGTTGAGGTTTTAACAGATGTGCTATGCGTTCCGTCGATTTCGGTGCCCGATCGCCCGTGCTCGATACCTACTCTAGCGCTATGACCGAAGCCCGCCGAGCCACACGATCCGACGACCTACTCTTCGAACGCGAGCGTCAAGGCATTCGCACGCTGACAATCGTGCGCGGCCTGTTTGTTTTGATCATGGTGACGTCCCATTGGGTTGTCGGCGTCAGCCTGTTCGAGAAGATTGCCGCGACGGTGATCGCTGTTTTTGCACTCGGCGCCATAGGGATTTTCTTCGCCCTGCTCGCGCGCCGTCGTTTTGTCGGCGCGGTCGGGTTTCTTGGCTGCGTCATGGATGTCGCGATCATCGGTACGCTGCCGGTGATATGGTACATGTCCGTCGGCGGCCTCGACGTGCCGCCCGCCTACATGCTGAAGTCGCAGATTACGGTGGTGACTTTGACCCTGGTCGCCCTCAATGCGCTGGCCATTCGCCCACTTTACCCGGTTATCGCGGCCTCCGGCGGTGTCGCGGTCCATCTGGTTCTGCTGCTCTATGTGCTGAACGAGCCGCGCACCATTGTCTCGTCGGATTTCTTGGAGTCGGTGATGGGGCCGGCACTCAGTGTAGAATTCGTCGTGGTCAGCATGTTGACCATAGCCGGTATTGGCGCGGCGCTTGGTTATCTCACTTTTGTGGCGCGACGTACGATTGTTCAAGGCGTCTGGCTCGAGGTTGCCAATGCGCATCTCGGGCGCTATTTCTCGCCCGGTGTGGTGTCGCGGATTTCCAATGAGGGCGAGTGGCCGCATGGTGTCGGCGGCCGCGCCCAAGAGGTCGCCGTCCTGTTCTGTGACATTCGCGATTTCACCACCATCACCGAAAACCTGCCGCCGTCGGACGTCGTTGGCTTTCTGTCGCAATATCACACGCGCATGGTCGAGGTGATCTTTGCCTTTGGCGGGACAATCGACAAGTTCATCGGTGACGCCATCATGGTTACCTTCGGCACACCGGACCCCAAAGACGACGACGCCGAGCGATCGGTTCGTGCCGGGCTGGCGATGAACGCCGCCTTGGCGGAGCTCAATGCCGACCGCGAACGCCTTGGCCTGGCCGAGATCCGCCACGGCATTGGGATTCACTTCGGTCCCGTCATCGCCGGCAATATCGGAACAGATGACCGGCTCGAATACACGGTGATCGGCGATACGGTGAACGTCGCGAGCCGCATACAAGATGCCTGTAAGGCTGTCGGCGAAGTGCTGTTGATATCCGACGCCGTGAAAACACGCTTGCCAGGTGACATTCAGGTTCGATCTTTGCCGGAGCAGCGGGTAAAAGGCCGGCAGGCGCCGGTGCAGATCTATGCGGTTGAAGCGTAACCAGTTCCGAATGGTCGAAACTTGCTCTAACTTCCGGGTACGTTGACGTCAGGCACATAGGGTTTTGACGTAAAATGCTCTTCGTTACTGCCGTCGGCAAATTTGAGGCCGGCGGCTTTTATCTCGCTGTCGGCAACTTTGTCCAAGGGCACGAAGAAACGATCATCGTCGCGCGTATATGTGTCGTTGTCCGTGCGGTTGTAGCAGATGATCAACGTCCAGCGCCGTTTGCCGGACCGGTTTTGATCGGAACGGTGGAACAGGTTGCAATGAAAAAAGACGACGTCGCCGGGGTCCGCTTCGGCATAGACGGTTTCCAGGCGCTCCTGCGCGGCGGCGACGATCTTCGGGTCGATTTCATTCTGCTCGTCGGTCAGCTTTACGTGGTCGGCACGGCCCATCAAATGCGAGCTTTTGACGAACTGTAAACAGCCGTTTTCCCGATCCGTCCGGTCCAAGGCGACGACGCAGCTGATCAAACGCGGGAACAGGCAGCCGTTGTAGTACCAATAGCCATAGTCCTGATGCCACTCCCAAGCGCCGCCGGTATAGGCCTCCTTGGCCGTCAGTTTGGATTGATAGTGATAGACCGATCCGCCGAGTAAGGCTTCGGCGGTATCCACCATGCGTTCGGAACGCGCCGCCAATCCATAAACGCTGTTGCCGGCCCGGTTCCATAGCGCAATGCGCGTGCCGCCGCCCAGGCCGTCCGAGCGAACCAACATGTGATCCTGAACACCAGGGTCATTCTCCATGGCCGCCGACAACAGGGCTACTTCTTCCGCGTCGAATACGCCCTTGGCAATGAAATAGCCGTCGTCGCGGTATTGCCGAATCTGTTCGGTGGTCAAAACACAAGCCATTGATAATCTCCAAAAACTTGTCTGTTGCCGGTTGTCCCTATCGCCATCTTAAGAAATTTTCCCGCGCGGGCAATCGGTTGAGATCCGCCAAGCCCGCCATGGCCTTACGGCCACTCTGCCGATTGAGCCGATGGGCGCCAACGGCTAAACTCCGGCGATCAGGCCTAAGAGACAGATGTTCGCCATGACCCAGTCCATGCCGTCGCGGGAGATTTGCGTCCTGCGTTATGTGCTCGACCGCTTATGCGCCGAAAAGCCGGAGGCGGTGTTTGCGGTCTTCGAAGACGGCGAGGAATGGAGCTTTGCGGAAACCCGGCGCCGTGCCCGGCGCCTCGGCGCGGCGCTGCAGGCCTTGGGCGTTGGCCAGGGCGATCATGTCGTGGCCTGGTTGCCGAACGGTAAAGCGGCGCTGGAGGTCAATTTTGCGATCAACTACATCGGTGCGGTCTATGTACCGATCAACGTCGCCTATCGGGGTGCCTTGCTGGCGCATGTCATCGACAATGCCGATGCCCGCGTCATCATTGCCCACGGTGCGCTGCTGCCGCGGCTGGCGGAAGTCGATCGCGGCACGCTCGAAATCGCGATCGCGGTTGGCGACACTGTTGCTTCGGTTGCCGGCCTGACAATCCGCAACTACGACGAAGTCCTCGAAAACGACGCTGAGCCGGCGCCACCGGCAGAGGCGATTGAGCCTTGGCACACGCAGTCGATCATTTACACGTCGGGCACGACAGGGCCGTCGAAAGGCGTGTTGTCGTCCTACCTGCATAATTTCGCCAGCATGAATGATGCGGCCTGGTACTGCGTCGGCGACGATGACCGGTTCTTGATCAACATGCCGATGTTTCATGTCGGCGGCAGCTTTATCGTTTATTCCATGCTCTGCCGCGGCGCTTCGATCGCTATGACGGGCGGTTTCAACACCGATACGTTTTGGGCAACAGCACGGGCGACCGGCAGCACCGTGGTGTTCCTGCTTGGCGTGATGGGCGCGTTTCTGCTGAAGGCGCCGGCCCACCCGGACGAACAGGCGCATCCGCTGAAGACGGTGTTCATCGTGCCGTTCACCGAAGACGCGACCCGCTTTGCCGCGCGCTTTGGGGTCGACGTCTACACCATCTTCAACATGACCGAGGTGTCGACGCCGATGATTTCCGACGCCAATCCGACTGAGCCCGGCTATTGCGGCAAACCGCGCGCCGGTGTCGACCTGCGCGTGGTCGATGAACACGATTTGGAATTGGCGCCGGACGAGATCGGCGAATTGATCGTCCGTACCGATCAGCCCTGGGCCATGAACCACGGCTATTACAAAAACCCGGAGGCCACGGCCGCGGCTTGGCGAAACGGCTGGTTCCATACCGGCGATGCCTTCCGCAGGGATGCTGATGGACTGTTCTATTACGTCGACCGCATCAAGGATTCGATCCGACGCCGTGGCGAGAACATTTCGTCAATTGAGGTCGAAACCCAAGTCAACGAGCACCCGGCGGTCCAGGAATGCGCCGCCATCGCGGTGCCGAGCGAATGGGGCGAAGATGAGGTCATGGTGGTCTTGGCGACAAAGCCGGGCGAAGCCGTCAACCCGATCGACCTCATCGACTTTTTGGCTGCCCGCATGGCGCATTTCATGGTGCCGCGCTACATCCGGATTATGGACGAACTGCCGAAGACGCCGACCACAAAGATCCAGAAAACGCCATTGCGTGACGATGGCATCACCGCTGATACATGGGATCGCGAAGCTGCCGGCATCAAGCTGAAGGCGGAACGGCTGGGTTAATCAAAGCCGTCCCGGCCCAGTCCCTCCAGCAAACGGCGATGGTCGAGGATGGCCGCGGCGATAAAGTCGACGAAGGCGCGCACTCGGGCGACCCGGCGCATGTCGGATCGCAGCAGCAGCCAAATGCTGCGGTCCGGTACCGGTGTGGCGCCGGGAACCCGGGTCAGACCGGGTTCGCTGTCGCCGAGGAAACACGGCAGCATCGCCAACCCCATGCCGGCGCGTGCCATGTCCATCTGCAGCGCATGGTTTGGCAGGTTGTGGCGCACCGACAGGTCAGGGTAGGGCGTATCGCGCACCCAGGAAACATCGCCGTCACCGCCGTGCCATCCGATCCACATCGGCCCGCCATCGGCACCCCTGGATGCCGGATCGAGGCATTTTGCCACGCCCGGTGTGGCATAGATCGTCTTGGCGTATTGGATGAGACGTCGGCCGACGACATCGTCGGTGACGTCGAAGGCCATGCGGATCGACACGTCCGCTTCCAGCCGCGCCAAATCGGAGAACATGTCGGTCAGTTCAAGGTCAAGTTCGATGCCCGGGTAAAGCCGTGAGAAGGCATGGAGATCGGCCGCAAGAAACCCTCGCATGATGGCGAAGGGCAGGCTCACTTTCACCAGTCCGCCGAGATCGGCGTCACGCCCGGCAATGTCGCGTTGCGCTCTGTACAGCTCGTCTTCGACCCGTTCCGCCGATTGAAGCAAATCCTCACCGGCCTGGGTCGCAAAGAAGCCTTGCCGGGTTCGATCGAACAGTTTGGATCCCAATCCGGTTTCTAACGCCCGCAGCCGCCGGTTCACGGTGGCATGATTCATACTCAGACCGCGCGCTGCGCCACGCAGCGAGCCGGACCTGAAAACCGCCAGGAATATCTGCAGGTCGTCCCAGTTGATGGATCGTTTCTGCACCATAATGGAGCGATTATAGTTCTTTTGGTTCGAATTTTGACATCATAAATTTATCCGCTAACGCGCGATCGCCAACAAATACGCAGATCAAATCGCAATGAACGAATTTAGCTTTCTGATGGTTCCAGGACTCGGCGGATCGAGCGAAGAGGAATGGCAGAGGCTTTGGCTGCGCGACGTCGCTGACGGCAAGGTCGTCGAGCAAGCAGACTGGGCCCACCCCGAAATCGAGGACTGGCTTGCCGTGCTGAACCGTGCCATCGCGGCCTGCCGGAAGCCGGTCGTGTTGATCGCCCACAGCCTGGGCTGCGCCCTTGTCGCCCACTGGGCGGCGCGTTCCTTGGGCGGACAGATCGAGCCCCCGGCGGCGTCTGTCGCGGCGGCGATGTTGGTCGCGCCTGGCGATGTTGACCGGGATTGGCCGGATTTTGAGGTCATTCTCCAGTTTGCCCCCATGCCGCTTCCGCAGTTCGCTTTCCCAAGCATCGTTGTCGCAAGCACAGACGACTACTTCGTCACCGCGGAACGCGCGCAACATTTCGCCGGCTGCTGGGGCGGCGAATACGTTTCCGTTGGGCCGATGGGCCATATCTCGGCGGATTCCGGCTGCGGTCCTTGGCCGCAGGGGATGGCCATTCTGACGGACTTTCTGCGGCGGCAAGGATTGCCGCGACAATGACTGCCCATGCCATTCACCGATATCGGAGTACCTGACAATGTCGCAGGACCACGCGATCCACGCCTCTATCCTCGAGCGCGTCGGCTCTACGCCACTTATAGAATTGCGCGGTCTGGCGGCGGGCGACCGCGCCCGCATCCTGCTCAAGATGGAGAGCGAGAATCCGACTGGCAGCATGAAGGACCGCATGGCGCTGGCGATGATCGAGGCGGCTGAGAACGACGGCCGGCTTCGGCCGGGTGGAAACGTCGTCGAGTATACCGGCGGCAGCACCGGGGTGTCGCTGGCGCTGGTCTGCGCGGTAAAGCGATATCCGCTTCAGATCGCGACGTCGGACGCGTTTAGCCGCGAAAAGCGCGACCATATGCAGGCTCTCGGCGCCAAGCTCACTCTTATCGACAGCGTGAGCGGCGGCATGGACGAGGCGCTGACCCGCAACATGATCGAAGCAGCGCGACAGATTCGCGAACGCACGGATGGGTTTTGGACCGATCAGCTCAACAACTCGGACCAGCTCGCCGCCTACCGAACCATGGGCGACGAGATTTGGCGCCAGACCGCGGGCCGGGTCGACGCATACGTGCAGAGCGTCGGTACCGCTGCGTCGCTGCGCGGGGCGGCCGAAAGCCTGCGCGACAACAACCCCGGGATTCATGTCGTCGCGGTGGAGCCGAGCGAGTCGGCGGTGCTGTCGGGCGGCGAAACCGGCGTCCATAAAATCGAAGGGATCGGTGCCGGTTTCGTCGCGCCATTGTGGGAACCGGGCGTGGTCGATGAAATTGCGATCGTGTCGACGGATGCCGCCAAGGGAATGGCCCGACGGCTGGCACGCTCGGAAGCGTTGTTCGCCGGTACCTCCACCGGTGCCAACCTGGTCGCCGCTCTCGAGGTCGCGAAACGGCTCGGGCCTAAGGCAACCGTCGTCACCGTGATGTGCGACTCAGGCATCAAATATCTCAGCACCGATCTCTACAAGGTTGACTGAGAAAACACCCATACGGACCCGATGGGGTATTCATGCTCGAGGTTTTTCATAGCGCGGTTTTGCCGGTTTTCGCGTTGGTCGCGATTGGCTTTGGCTTGGGTCGCGCCGGCATCTTCGATCAATCGATGGCGATGGCGGTCAACCGGTTCGTGTTCTTGGTCTCGGTGCCGGCGTTGATTTTCGGGCTACTGGCGCGCAGCCCGTTTGATCAGTTCGATTGGCTCGCCGTGGCCGCCTTCGCGGCGATCGAGGTGGTCATGTATGCCGCCGGTTTCGCGGTCGCGCGCTACGCCTTCGGGCGGGGCAACCGGGAAGCATTATTGATCGGGCTGGCGACCGCCTTTGCCAACCATCTGCTGTTCGTGCTGCCGATCGCAATGGCGTTGTTCGGCGAGGCCGCGGCGACGCCCATTATCGCCATTGCTACGGTCGACGCGTTGTTCATATATGGCGGTACGCTGTTGCTGATGGATGCGTTGGGCGAAGCGGACGCGTCATTCCTCCGTGTCATGCGGGCCTTATCCCGAAACCCGCAGATCCTTGCCATCCTCGGCGGTCTCGCCGTTGGCGTGTCGGGGGTCGAATTGGCAAACGGGGTTCACGTCTTCACCAAATTCGCCGGCAGCACCGCCGCGCCCTGCTCGCTGTTTGCCCTGGGCGTGGTTCTCAGCCGACAGGAAATCGATGCGGACGTTATGTTGCCGGTCACCATCAGCGCTCTGAAGCTTGTCGTTTACCCGCTGCTTTGCTGGGGCGTCATCGTTGGGCTGTTGGCCACGGACTTGAGCTGGGCAAAGCCGGCGGCGATGGTTGCCGCCGCGCCCAGCAGTTCCATGGCCTTCGTCCTGGCGCTCAATTACCAGGTTCCGGAAAAGACCATCGCGCGAGCCATCTTGATCACCATGATCGGCTCGCTGTTCACCGTCACCTATTTCGCGGGCTAGACGCCGCCGAGAGATTCCCAGAACTCGGCGTTTGTTTTTGCCTGCAGGGCGCCATGTTCGTACTCAATGCAAATCCGCATCGACATATGCCAACGGCGCGGAAAGCTTACATGGCACACTTTGATGAGGCGGTCGACTTCGGCCCGCGCCTCTGTGCTGGTGGTTGTTTCGGCAAACGCGGTGCGTGCGGCCGCTACAACGGCCTTCTGGCGCGCTTCGGAGACATTGCCCGCCCGGGGCAGCGCATTGATCAGGCCGGCGGCGAAGGATACGGCTTCCGATCGCGGCGCGGCTTGCTCGAAGTGGTGCTCTGCCGCCTGCCGATAAGGCCCGGTCGCACGTGCGATGTCTTCCGCGCTATGGGGATTGTCGCCGCCATCTCTTAAGACCGGCAGAAGTGACGCCAACGGTCCCACGGCGACCGACATATTGACCGCGCCCAGCTTGCCGATACGCGCTTCGTCGGCGATTGCCAAAACGCCAGTATAGTTTGTTTGGGTTTCGAAACGCAGCCAGTCCTTGCCGGCCAGGCGCAGCACCTTGCCGCCGGCGGTCTCCACGATCAGCGTGACTTTCGTGTTCTCCGCCGGCCGGTACGCGGTGCGGTTCGGTGGTGGCGGGCGATTTTTCTCAAGACAGAAAGCACTCAAATAGGCGGCGCAGAGGCCGTCTTGGCATTGCATTTCTGATGGTTGTTTTGTGGCGACGACGCCAAGCGCTTGGAAATCGGCGCGCGCCTCTTGGGCAACGAACGCGTAAGCGACTAGAACGACGGATAGCGTGACGAATGTGCGGCTGATGGCCATGACACCCTTCTCCCCTCGATTTCAGTCGGAATGGTAGAGCGTCCCATCAAACCGAATTTGAAGTCAATGGCCGGATCAATGTTCGCTGTTGGCGTGGTTGCAACAGGCTTTGCCATGGGTGACGATATCTTGGTCGATGCAGAATCTTTGATCGGAGGTATCTTGCAATGAGTTTCGATTTCACCGTCTCCGACGTCATTCCCGCCTCGGCACAAGACATCTACGATGCCTGGCTGGATTTGGCGGGACATTCGGCGATGACCGGCGGCGAGGCGCACGCGTCCGCGTCGGTCGGTGACCCGTTTGACGCCTGGGGCGGATACATCTCCGGCAGCAATCTTGAACTGGATCCCGGGCGCCGAATTTTACAATCCTGGCGCACGACCCGATTTACGGAAGATGATGCGGATTCGCGGATCGAGGTCTCGCTTGCGTCGGTCGATGGCGGCACCCGGGTCACCATTCACCATACCAATGTCCCGGACGGCCACACCGGTTATCAGGATGGCGGCTGGGAAAACCACTACTTCGTGCCCATGAAGCGCTACTTCGACGGGGCGCGGTAAGAGGAGATGTGAACCGTGAAACAGAATTTACGGGTCGGCGTGGTCTACGATCTACGCAATCCGCCCGCGTCCGGTATAGACAATCAGCGGTTCTATGCAGAAGTTCTGGATCAAGCGGCCTGGTTGGACGAACTGGGCATGGATTTGATCTGGTTCACCGAGCACCATTTTGTCGACGACGGCTATCTGCCATCGTGGATACCGGTGGCCAGCGCCATGGCGGCACGCACCCGGTCCATCAGGTTTTCCTCCGATATCTCCATTCTGCCGCTCTACCAGCCGGTCCGTCTTGCCGAGGATCTGGCGGTCCTGGACAACCTCAGCGGCGGCCGGGTCGAAATCGGCGTCGGCCTCGGCTACGTACCGCAGGATTTTGCCGGTTACGGGCTGAACGTTTCAGAGCGCGTCTCTCGGACCGACGAAGCCCTCGAAATTCTGCGGCAGTGCTTCAGTGGCCGGCGCTTCAGTTTTTCGGGCAAGCGCTACAAGGCGGAAAACGTGATCATCAAACCGGACTATGTGCAGCCCGGCGGCCCGCCGCTCTGGGTCGCCGCTTCTTCAAAGGCGGGTGCTCTTCGGGCGGCCCGGTTTGACGCCAACCTGCTGCCGCAAGGGCCTTACGAGACGACCATTCAAGCCTGGACCGAGGCGCTCGAAGCCAACGGGCGTGACCCCGATGATTATCGGGTCGGCATTATCAAATCCTGCTTTGTGACCGACGATAAAGAACGGGATTGGGCGGCGATCAGAGCCGCTGAGCGTTTTCGCATGGAATATTACGCACGCGCCTTCGAAGCCGCGGGCCGCGGCGCCCCGCCCGATCAAGACAAGGAGCGTATCTCCCAGAGCTGGGTGGTCGGCGATGTCGATCACTGCGTGGCGGAACTGAACGCCTTTATCCGGCAGAACCGGATTACCGACCTGGTGACCTGGGCGGTGCCGCCGGGTCTGCGCACGGGCGACGTCGCGGCGTCGCTCCGTCGTTTCGCGACTGAGGTGGTGCCGAGACTGAAAGCGGCAGCGGTCTAACCGCGCACCTTTCGGAAGCAGGTGCGCAGTTCGTTGACGAAGATTTCCGGCTGTTCGAAGGCGGCGAAATGGCCGCCTTTGTTGAGTTCGCTCCAATGGATAATGTTCTTCATGCGCTGTTCAGCCCAGCGCCGTGAGGAGCGGAAGATCTCCTTCGGAAAGACGCTGCAGCCCGTCGGCACGTGGATCTCCGGGATCGGCGGGCTGCCGAAGCTTTCCCAGTAGATCCTGGCCGATGACGCGCCGGCGGCCGGCAGCCAGTACATCATGACGTTGTCCAGCATTTCGTCCTTGCTCAGCACGTTTTCGGGATGGCCATCGCAATCGGTCCAGGCCCAGAACTTTTCTATGATCCAGGCGGCCTGCCCGACCGGTGAATCGACCAGGCCGTAGCCGACCGTCTGCGGCCGTGTGCTCTGTTGCTTGGAATAGCCGGAATCCCAATCCCGGTAATGCTTCATACCGGCGATGCCGCCCTTTTCCAGATCTGTCAGGTCGTCCATGGTCGCCGGATCGGGCCGGGCGCGGACCATGTTGACGTGAATGCCGATGCAATGGTCGGGGTCCTGGTCGGCAATCGCCTCGGTCACTACGGAGCCCCAGTCGCCGCCCTGGGCGACATAGCGATCATAGCCGAGCCGGGCCATCAATTGCGTCCACGCACCGCCGGTGCGGGTCGTGGTCCAGCCCGGCTCGGTCGGCTTGCCCGACCAGCCGAAGCCCGGCAGGGTCGGCGCCACCACGTGGAAGGCGTCCGCTGCCTCGCCGCCATGGGCGGTCGGATCGGTCAGCGGACCGATCACCTTGTGGAATTCGATCACCGATCCCGGCCAGCCATGGGTGATGACCAGCGGCAGCGCTTCCGCGTGCGGCGAGCGCACATGCAGGAACTGGAAATCGAGGCCGTCGATCGCCGTCTTGTATTGGGAGAGACCGTTCAACATCGCCTCGCAGCGGCGCCAATCGTAATCGTTGAGCCAATAACGGCAGACCTCCTGCACATAGGCGAGCGGGATACCCTGACTCCAATCCTGCGGCGTCTCGGCTTCCGGCCAACGCGTCGCGGCGAGGCGGCGGCGCAGGTCTTCCAGGTCGTTTTCCGGAACGCTTAGCGCGAACGGGATGATTGTGTCGGTCATGGCGGGGTTACTCCGGTGTCCAGTCTTTGGCGAAGGCGTCGCGCAAGGCCGCGCCGCATTCGGCCAAACACGCGCTCGCCGCGTCGAGGATTGCGGTGACATTGATGAAACCGTGGATCATGCCGGGATAGTGGGAATGCCGCGCCTCGACACCAGCCGCGACCAAACGGTCGAAATAGGCTTCGTCCTCGTCTTTCAATGGATCGTAGCCGGCCGAGACCACCAGCGCCGGCGGCAGCCCGCTCAGATCCTCGATGAAGAGCGGCGAGCAGAGCGGATGGCGCAGGTCCTTGTTGTCGCCGCTGAAATACTGGTCCATGAACCAGTCGATCAAGGGCTTTGTCAGGCGATAGCCGTCCGCCAATTCCGTGTGTGAGGGCAGGCCGCGGGTCATGTCGGTGCCGGGATAAATCAACAGCTGGTAAACGAAGGCCGGGCCGCCCTGGTCGCGTGCCATCAAGCACATCACCGTCGCCAGGTTGCCGCCGGCGCTGTCCCCGCCGACCGCGACATTGTCTGCACGCCCGCCAAGATCGCTCGCATGATCGCAGATCCAGGTCGTCGCCGCCCAACAATCCTCGACCGGCTTGGGAAACGGAAATTCGGGCGCCATGCGGTAATCCACGGACACCACCAGGCAATCGCCGGCCAGCGCGAGATGGCGGCAGATCACGTCGTGGCTGTCGCGGCTGCCGATCACATAGCCGCCGCCGTGGTAGTAGATCAGCATGGCCATCGGCGTCGATCCGGCATCCCGTGGCCGGTAGACGCGAAGGGGGATGGGACCATAGGGGCCCGGCGCCGTCATATCTTCGGACTGAAAAATCTCCGGCGGCGGGCCGGCGGAGGCCTTTGCCATGTCTTCGTAAAGCGCGCGGGCTTCGACCGGCGACAAGGTTTCGAAACTCGGTCGGCCGCTTTTTTCGGCGATATCCAGGACCAATTGGGCTTGCGGGTCTAGGGTCATATGCGTTGCTTCGGCTCTAGGATAGTGGCCGTCCTTTATACGGCGCCCTGAGGGCGCGCTCCACCATCTCCAGCCGGTCCTGGCCGTAGAACATGTCGCCGTCCACCACATAAGTGGGGGAGCCGAAGACCGAGCGTCTGATCGCCTCTTCGGTATTGGCAAGGTAGATCGCCCGGATTGCCTCGGTTTCGGCGGCGGCGAGAAACGGTGCGGCATCGATACCGACCGCGTCGGCCAAGCCGGCCAAGGTGTCGGCATCGGCCAGGTCGGCATCGTCTTGCCAATGGGATTCCAGCATGCGGTGGGCGAGCGGACCGATGTCGAACCCTTGGGCGATGCCGGCGATCAGCATGCAGTTGGACAAGGTCATGTCGTGACCGTGGGTGCTTGGAAAGCCGGCCATCATCGGGGCGCTGCGCTCCTCGCTCCAACGCTCGATCTCGCGGCGGAAGAAATAGTCGCGGTGTGCGGCGGTGCGTTTTCCGAACGGCACCGAGCCGCTTTCGGCAACGACCCGGCTGAGGTCCACGGGCTTGTGGTCGATGGCGCGCCCGGCGGCCGCGGCGATCGCCATGAAGCGGGCGGAGCCGAGATACGCGTAGGCCGAATGGGCCGAATAGAAGTATTCGATCGCTGACATGGGTGTCTCCTGTTTGACGACAGGCTCGGCCAATGGCGCGGCCGCGTCAATGCGACCGTCAGGCCGCCCGGTCGGCGGCGCTCGTCGTTGATCGAATCCAGCCGCCGCCGAGGATGCGTTGGTCCTGGTAGACGACGCAGGCCTGGCCGGGCGAGACGCCGGCTTCCGGGTGGCGCAAGATCACGGTCGCGTGGCCGTCGGCGCTCAAGCGGATTTCGGCCGGCAGCGGCCGGCCCGTGGAACGCACTTGCACACAGGCTTCGATGGCGGTTTCGTTGGCCGGCGGGGAACCGAGCCAATTGAGGCGCTCGACAGCGATGGCCTGGGTCAAGGTCGCCACCTTCGGTCCGACCACCACCCGTCGATCTGCCGCATCAAGGCGCACGACGAACAACGGCTCGCTGTCGCTGTGACTGGCGTCGCCATCGTCGCGCCGGCCGCCGATACCGAGGCCGCGGCGCTGGCCGACAGTGAAGTGAATTATGCCGGGATGGCGGCCGAGGACACGGCCCGAGAGGTCGACGATTTCACCCGGTTCACCGGCGCCGGGCCGGAGCCGTTCGATGACATCGGCGTAGCGGCCCTGGGGCACGAAACAAATGTCCTGGCTATCGGGCTTGTCGGCGACGGCAAGGTCGAAGCGGGTGGCGAGCGCGCGGGTTTCGGCCTTCTCGAGCCCGCCTAAGGGAAAGCGCAGAAAATCGAGCTGCTCGGCCGTAGTCGCGAACAGGAAATAGCTTTGGTCGCGGCTCGGATCGATGCCGCGGTGCAGCTCCGGCCCGGCCGGGCCGTCGACGCGCCGGACATAGTGACCGGTCGCCAAGGCGGCGGCGCCGAGATCGCGGGCCGCCCCCAGCAGGTCGCGGAATTTGACGGTTTGATTGCAGGTGACGCAGGGGATCGGCGTTTGCCCGGCCAAATAGCCCTCGACGAAATCCTCGATCACGGACTCGCGGAAACGGTTCTCGTAGTCGAGCACATAGTGGGGGATGTCGAGCCGATCGGCGACCCGACGGGCATCATGGATATCGACCCCGGCACAACAGGCGCCGGGCCGGCGCACGGCGGCGCCGTGGTCGTAAAGCTGCAAAGTGATACCGACGACGTCATAGCCCTGCGTCTTCAACAGGGCCGCGGTCACCGAAGAATCGACGCCGCCCGACATGGCGACCACGACCCGGCTGCCCGGCGCGACGCCATCCAAATTCCGCGTCATCATGATGTCCGGAATATAGGCCTTTCACGCGCCTCGGCAAGGGCGATCTAAGGCCCTGATTTTACAGGAAATCCAGTAGTGTTTGCTGCGACACCCGGCTCATCACGCCCATCGACACGTCGAGCGCCACCTGGTCCTGGTTTAAGTTGGCAACCGCCTCGGCCATGTCGGTGTCTTCGATTTCCGCGATGAACTGGGTGGTGAAGGTGAGATGCATCTCTTGGCGGATCTCGACCTCTTCCAATTGGTTCATGTGGATGCCGTTCTGGGCGGACGCCGTGGCCAGATCGCGGGTGACGGTTTCCAGCCGCGCCAACTCGTTGGTCAGGAACTCGACTTGGTTTGCATCCATCGGATCGTTGAAGGCGCCGGCCGGAGCGTAGGCGCCGGCGCCGGCGGGTAGGGTGCCGCTGTTGAACAACAGGATACGCTGGATTGCCTCGAACAGATCCTGTCCGACTTCGTCGGCAAGGACACCGTATTCCATGGTCACGGTATCGTCGACTTTGACGCTTGGTTTGGTGTCGTTGTTGCTGAACGCCGCCGCCGGCGGTTCCGCCAAGGCCAGTAACTCGGTCACCGTGGAGATGTTGACCGGGTCTTCGCCGGTGTTGGTGCCGCCGAAGATCGCCTTGCCGTCGAGACGGGTGTTAAGCAGTCCTACGGCGATGCCGAACTGGGCCTCGATGGTGTCGGCAAACTCCAAGCTGGAGCCGGTGGCGAGCGCGTCGAATACGGATTTGCGGACGCTCTGTGCGACCCCTTCTAGGGACTGAAGGCTGACATTGTAAGTTTCGAGCCGCATGTCGACGAACACGTTGTCGCGCTGATAGCCCTCGAGCCGCGTCTGGATGGATTTGGCGCCCAGCAGGGCCGGCGTTTCCCGGGAGATGTCCTTGAAATGATCGGCGTTTAGTCCGCTGGCCACACGACGCTGGGATTCGAAAGTGCGCGATTGATTGCGCAGCATTTCCTGGACGATCATTTGATGGTGGGAGAAAGTGCCTACACGGGTCATCGTTCTATTCCTACGTCAGAGGGCGGCGATCCGCCGTCATAGCCTTTCCAAAATGTCGAACATCTCTTTGGCCGCCTGGATCAGACGTGCCGCCGCGTTGTACGCTGTCTGAAACAGCACCATATTGGACAGTTCTTCGTCGATATTGACGCCTTGGACCTCGCCGACGCGTTGCTGGAGTTCGACTTCCAAGGCTTCGCGATCGTTTTTCAAGGCGTCGACCTGGGCGGCGTCGGCACCGATCGTGCCAAGAATCTGAGCGGCATAGTTGGCGAGCGACTGGGTCACCGCCGGCAATTGACCGGCCGCGGCGAAATCGACGCCGGCGATGGTGAGGTCTTGAAAGGCAATGGCGCCGCTGCCGTCGGATTCGGTCAGTGCCGGCGATCCGGTTGGATCGATTTTCGCCAACGCTAAAAGCGCCTGGTCGGCGGCAATGTCGCTGCGCGTGGCGAAATCGCGTGCCGCGTCGACCCGGAATCGGTCGCCGAGACCGAACAGTTCCGAAAACGATGCGCCGGTGCCGCCGCGGTCGGAAGAATCGCTCACCACGTTGAGCTTGTAGTCGCCGTAGCCGCTGGCCGGCGTCATCACCAAAGAGCCGTCGCTGCCGAAGGAGAAATCGGCGAAGCCGCTGAACTGGGTATCCAGTTCCGTCTCGATGGCGGCGAACGTACCGCCGAGGAGCCCGAAATCGATGGTGATGTTGGCCGCCTCGTCATTGTTGGGGCCGTTCAGGGTGAGGTTGATGGTGCCGGTTAAATTGTGCGTATCGCCGGCTGCGAACCCGGTTTCGTAGAGGCCGGAAACCGAGGCGCCGACCAGATCGTTCATGCCGAAGAAATGCGAAAAACCCCGGCCGGCCCGGTCTGAAGGGGTGGCCGTGTCCTGTTGGATGGCAACGCCAGTCGCCGCACCGGCGGCGGTAAGGCTCAACACCCCGGCGCTCAGGCTCATGGTGCCGGTCCCGCCGAGACCGGCATTTACCGCGGTGATCACGTCATTGACCGTGGAACCGATGGCGCCAAAATCGATGGTCACCTGGCCGGCGATGTCGTTGTTGCCGTCGAGGGCGTAGAACGTCGCTTCGCCGGTGAAGCCGTGGGCGTCGGCGCCCAGCAAACCGGTATTGCGACCGGTCAATGTCGCGGGCGGCGGAATGCTGACGTTGTCGTTGTGGACGGCGTTGAGCTGGTTCATGGTTTTTTGCGCCAGCTCGCCAATCATCAGCGCCGTGTTCGGCAGTTGGTCATCGCGCATATCGAGCCAACCGCGCAACGAGCCCGATCGAATTCGGGAATCGAGTGGCGTGCCGTTGCCTTCGGGCTCGCCAGTCAGCGCATTCACGCGATGCAGCTGGATCTCGCCGAACTGCGTCTGGGAAGTAACGACGCCTTGCGACTGGTAAACCATGTGGCGCTTGGTGTCGTCCAACAAGGCGACGCCGGAGATCGTCGAGATGGCCAGGGCGCCATCGGCGAGATCGAAGGTTCGAATATCCATGACCTCGGCGATGTCGTTAATCGCCTGGGCGCGTTGATCTTGTAGGGCCGAAGAATCCTGTCCCGAGATTTCCAGCTTTCGAATGGCGCTATTAAGGTCAAAGACCCGATCGATGGCATCGTTGACTTTGTCGATATCCAGTCCGATCTGCCGGTCGGCCTCGGCCCGCAATTTTTGAACCGTGTCATAGAGCAGGTTGAATTGGTCGCCGAGGGAGGACATCGCCGCGGTGGCATTGGTCCGGAGCGGCATCGAACTCGGATCGACTGGCAGCGACGATAGGGCATCGAAGAGATTATCGATCTGGCCGGACAAAGAGTAATTGTCGGACGGATTGCCGAGCACGCTTTGCAACTGGCTATGAATTTGCGCCATGGCGCCGTAGCGCTCGGCGTGGGCGCTGGCGACGCGCAGCTCTCGGGTGATGAACTCGTCGACAACGCGGCGCACTTCCGCCAGCTCGACGCCGAGCCCGACCCCGCCGACCACAACCGTCTCCTGCTTGACGATCTTGCGGGCATAGCCCTCGGTATTGACGTTGGCGATATTGCTCGACGTGACGCCGAGCGAGCCCTGCGCCGCATTCAAGCCGGAGACCGCATTGTTCAATACTGCCGTCAAACTCATCCTAGTTCTCCATCACGCGAGCCGGCAAAGCTTGCCTTGTCTGTCGCTTCGTGCCGCGGCAGAGGGCAGATCCTGCCCGGCAAGTCGGCCGGTGAGCGGCATGATCGATGTCGCTAAAGCCGCTGTTTTCTGCGGCGTTGGGCATCGGCATTATGTCTGTGGCCTGATCCATGGTGGTCAGCACTCTGCAAACGGAATGCCAATAAGGGGACAGCTTGACGGCGGTTCGCGATGCCGCCGCAGGACCCCGGCAAAACTGTCTAGAGCGGGCGGCAGAACTTGCCTGAGCGGCAGAAACGGCCGACTGACCTACCATCACTAATTTATGAATATATTTTAATTTCAACAAGTTATTCGAATTAGTGATTTGGCCTGCTGTTTGCTTTCCATTTCGGCAGCGTAGATCAGCGAGCAGGCATATGAACGATAAAACAATAAATTCGATCTCAGCGTTGGTGCAAATTCGTCCGCCGGACGACCGCGCGGTCAAGGCATCCGAAGACCGGGAAGAACCGTTCGATAAGCATTTACGCGAGGAAGTTCGCGATACAGATTTGGCGCCGTCGGCCGCCGAACAGCCGACGTCGGTCCGCGATACTGAGCCCCGGGCCGAGGAAAGCCGCCGTCAAAACGGTAAGTCGGATGGCCAAGAGGCGGCAACCGAACCGGTGCCCGAGGAAGGCACCGTGGACAGTGCCACCAAAGACGCGACCGCCCAATCCGACGTTGCCGCGGCGCAACCGCATCAACCGACCGCCGATCAGCTTTCACCGACGACGGTTCAGACTGTTGACAACGCCGTCGCGGTGCCAACCGACGGGCTGGCGCTGCCGGCGGATTTGACGGCGTTGTTGGAAAGCGATTTGGCGGCAGACGGAAACGCTCCCGAAGCGATGATTGTTCCGGCCGAGGTCGGTGCCGCCACGCTCGGCCCGCAAACCGAGCTTGGCTTAAAGGCCATGCGCGACTTGGACGCGCTGTTGCGCGGTGGCTCGAAAGGCCCGTTGGCGGCGTTTGCGCTAGCGAAAGGTGTCGGCGCCGGGGGTACAGAATCCGCAACCGGCATGCCACCGGGCTTAGAGATCGCGGCCGGCCGGTTGGAAATGAACGGAGCTGGTCAGCAATCGGTGAACGGTGCTGATCCGCTGGCCATTCTCGATCAATTGGCGGACCGTGCAGTAGACGCCCGGACCACGATGCGGTCGGCGCCGGCAGCCATGAGTATGGCGGCCGAAAGCCGCCCGGAGACAGCGCCGACACAGATGCCGTCCGGCCTCGGTGTTGCCGGTGAGGTTGGCGGTGGTGCCGGGCGCATGACCGACGCGACGGGCGTTCGCCTGGCGCAAGCCGCCCAGGGCGCCGAGCCGGCCGCGCGACAGGTTGCGGTTCATATCGCCCGCGCCGTCGAAAACGGATCGGACAGGATTCGCATTCAGCTCAATCCGGCGGAACTCGGCCGCGTCGATGTGCGGATGGAAATCGCCAATGACGGCCGCGTAACCGCCGTTGTCGCGGCGGAAAAACCTGAAACCCTCGATCTGTTGCGCCGCGACGTCCATGCCTTGGAAAAGGCGCTGGCCGAAGCCGGGCTCAAGGCGGACGGCGGCAGCTTGCAGTTCTCCTTACAGGGCGAGCAGGCGGATCAGGAATATCAAGCTGACGGCGGGCCGAGTGATGGTGTGGCGGACGATGTCGACGGCGACCTCGATCCCGCAACACTGGCGGCTATCGACGCGGGCCGCTGGCGCGCCGTCGATGGTGTCGTCGACATAACCGTGTAATCAGGAGGCAGCCATGGATCTCACCGGTGTCACCGGCGGCGCAAGTGCCGGCAGCCAATCAAGCACCGATGTCAGCAACGTCACGCTGACCAAGAATTTCGACACGTTCCTCACCCTATTGACGACGGAACTGCAGAACCAAGATCCCCTGGATCCGTTGGATTCCAAGGAATTCACCAATCAGTTGGTGAGCTTCACGGAAGTTGAGCAATCGATTGCCACCAATAAGAACTTGGAACAACTGATCGAAATCATGGGCAACGGCCGAGCCGGCGACATGGTCGGCTATCTCGGCAAGACGGTGACCATGGCAAACGATCAGGCGACTTTGGTCGACGGCGCCGCGAGTTGGGACTACAGCCTGCAATCGAGCAGCGCCAAGACCCAGCTTATTATCCTCGACGCCAATGACCGGGTCGTGCGCGTTGACAATGGCGCGACGGCCGGTGGCGATCATGTGTATCAATGGGACGGAACCGATGGTTCCGGTCTGCCGGTGCCGCCGGGCACCTACCGGCTCGGGGTCAGCGCCCAAGGCGTCAACGAGGCTACGATCAACTCAACGGTTACCACGTCTGGCGTGGTGAGCAGTGTGGAATCCGTCGATGGTGAAAGTCTGCTTACCGTCGGCGGCGTCAAAGTCCCGATCTCCGACATTCTGTCCGTCGGTCTCGGCGATACCATTTAACCCGAATTCGGCGTCAGAAATACGTCCAGGCAACCAAATGAACGCTTCCAAGAAAGAGTGTAGCGAAACAATCAGGAGCATTCGATGAGTCTCTATGGAGCCTTATTCTCAGGCGTATCCGCATTGTCGGCGCAAAGCCAGGCGATGGGCATGATTTCCGACAACATTTCCAACGTAAACACGATCGGTTTCAAGAAGACGCAAGCGCAGTTTTCAACTTTGGTGACGACGTCCGCCACCCAATCACTTTATTCACCTGGTGGTGTAACATCACGCGCTAACACGTTGATAGATCAGCAGGGATTGCTGCAGGCTTCATCTTCGACGACGGACCTGGCGATGAACGGCAGCGGCTTTTTCGTGGTCAATGACTTGTCTCAGCCGACGGCGACGGAAGGCGCCTACATGTTTACCCGGGCCGGGTCTTTTCAACCGGATCAAGACGGCAATCTGCGCAACGCTGCCGGGTTCTATTTGCAAGGCTGGCCGATCGACGGCAATGGCAACATCCCGAGCAATCGCAGCGATCTTTCGATACTCGAGACGGTCAATCTGGACGGCTTGACGGGCACGGCCGATCCGTCGACGGCGATCACGTTCGCCGCCAATTTGCAATCAAGTCAGGCCATCAACAGCGCCGTCTCCGGCGCCACATACGTGGCGGGAGATATGGCGACCGATACGGTGATCGCCGACTTCGAGCGGAACTTGCAGATCTTCGACAGTCAAGGCGGCGCCCGGTCGCTGACTTTTGGCTTTTTGAAGGACACGACCGCCAATGAATGGCTGGTCGAAGCCTTTGTCGAACCGGCAACCGACGTCGACGCCGGCACCCATCCCAATGGGTTGATTGCCAGCGGCACGATGGCTTTCAATACCGATGGGACCTTTGATCTGACCAATACGACTGCCGGTCTGCTTAATCTCAATGTCACATGGGATGCGGCGTTGGGCGTGGACAACAGTGCGTTGGCGGTCGATTACGGTACCGACGGCGCCTCCGACGGCATGACCCAGTTCGATTCAAGCTCGCAACTCGTGAGAACCTCGACCGACGGTGCCGTATTCGGATCGTTGTCCGGCATCGGTGTTGATGAGGATGGCATCGTGACCGCATTGTTTGAGAACGGCAGCCGTCGCGACATCTTCAAACTGCCGGTGGCTACGTTCCCAAATCCAAATGGCCTGTTGGGTCTATCCGGCAATGCCTATGTGTCTTCGGCGACGTCCGGCGATCTTAACATGAACGAAGCCGGAATCGGTGGTGCCGGCCTGGTTTCGCCGGCCTCGTTGGAGACGTCAACCGTCGATATCGCTGAGGAGTTTACCAAAATGATCGTCACACAGCGGGCGTTTTCCGCCAGCGGCAAGATCATATCGACGGCCGACGAAATGCTGGACGAATTGATCCGGCTCAAGCGCTAACCGGCGGGTCGCGCCGTCAATCGGCGCGACCCTCCATTAACCATTGGGCTTAGGCGTTTTTTAAAGTCGAAAGGCTAAGCTCAGGTCCGATACAGGTTGAGGTAAGTGAACCATGGAACAGATGCGCAATGGCAACGCGCCGGCTGCGGTCGGCCCGAGCGGGAAGTTACTGACCCGCGACAATCTGCCGTCGCCCAACACCAAGCGGTGGGTCATCCGCCGTAAGGCCGAAGTCGTGGCCGCGGTGCGGGGCGGTGTGTTGACTCTCGAAGAGGCCTGCACGCGTTATACGCTGTCGGTTGAAGAGTTTGCGGCCTGGCAACGGGCCATCGAACGCCACGGCGTTCCGGGCTTGCGGGCGACGCGCGTGCAGCAATATCGCTCGCCGGCGGCCGCAGCCCTCGAAAACTAAGGCAGCTCGCTGCCGTCGTCCCCGGCACCCAAGCCGTCGGTGGACGTTTGCCAAATACATAAAATTTTACGAAAATCGTCGAAGTAGTTAATAGATTTTAAGTACATCATTCAGTTATTGTTCAATAATATTATCGAAATACAAATAGAAACAATCTCCGTAAAATTGTTTTTCGCTAGGCAACAATTGCCCACGATTAACGTGACGTTTACCGCGATCTCCTAATCTTTGAGTTGCGACGGTGAGGGAAGATTTGTGCATCAACGCACAAACCTCGTCGCCCACTAGACAGAGAGAGGTTGCTCCAAGTTGAACGGATTCGTACAAGTTCTTCGCGAACTCGGCGCTGTACGGCTGGCTGTCATGTCGTTGGTGGCGGTTGGCGTCATTGCCTTTTTCATGTTCATGGCGTCGCGCTTCGGCCAGTCCTCTATGGGGCTGCTTTATGGCGAACTGGAACTCGAAGATTCCGCCGCGATCGTCACCAAGCTTGAATCCATGAACGTCCCGTTCGAGGTGCGCGCCGATGGCGCCCAGGTCCGGGTGCCGGAAGACCAGATCCAACGCTTGCGCATGACCATGGCCCAGGACGGCCTGCCCAGTGGCGGCTCGCTCGGTTATGAGATTTTTGATCGCAGCAATTCGATCGGCGCCACCAGTTTTGTGCAGAACGTCAATCTGGTGCGGGCACTCGAAGGCGAATTGCGGCGATCGATCGCGACCATCAAACAGATCAAAAATGCCCGGGTGCATTTGGTCTTGCCCAAGCGTGAAGTATTCCAACGCAAGAACCAAGAGCCAAGCGCTTCGGTGATTGTCGAAATGCGCGGCGGTGGGGTGCTGGAGAGAGGTCAAGTGATCGCAATCCAGAATCTGGTTTCCGCAGCGGTGCCGCGGCTCAAGCCAGGACGGATATCGATCGTCGACACCAACGGCAATCTGCTGGCGCGGGGCGGCAATGTTGAAGAAGGGCCCGGCGTCACCCAAGGCCGGCTTCAAGAAATGCAGGCCAGTCACGAGCGGCGGATTGAAAATGCCATTCAATCCCTGCTTGAGCGCACCGTCGGCCCTGGCAAAGTGCGTGCCGAGGTTACTGCGGAAATCGATTTCGACAGGACTACCACGAATTCCGAGACCTACGATCCCGACGGGCAAGTGGTGCGCTCCAGCCAACTCGTCGAGGAATCCTCGCGGTCGTCGGAAACCGAAGGTGAAGGCACGGTCACCGTGCAGAACAACCTGCCGGAGGCGGAGGCCGCGGACGACGGCGCTAACAACGAATCCAACTCCTCCAATGCCCGAACCGAAGAAACCACGAACTACGAAATTTCCAAGACCATCAAAACCGAAGTCCGCGAGGCCGGCGTCATTCGCCGGCTTTCCGTCGCGGTCCTGGTCGATGGCAACTATACCGCCGATGATCAGGGCCGAAAGACGTATCAACCGCGCAGCGATGAGGAACTGAAAGCCCTGACGGCGCTGGTCGAGTCGGCCACCGGATTTGACGCCGACCGAGGCGACAAGGTGCAAGTCGTGAATCTGCGCTTCGCGGAGGTCGATGCCGAATTCGAGGAAACCGCCGTGGCGGATTTGTTCTTCGGACTGAGTAAGACCGATCTGTTCAAAATTGCCGAAATGGTGGTGCTGGGACTGGTCGGGATCATGGTCTTGCTGCTGATCGTACGGCCCATGCTTAACCGCTTGTTGAATGCCGAGCGCGCGCCGGCTCCGGTCGGCGCCTTGGCGGGCGGCGGTGTCATGCAGTTGCCAGGTGTGTCCGGGGAGGAATCCGTTCCGTTGCCGAGCGGGCAAACGGTGGTGGCGGGTGCCCTGCCGCCGGCCGGGGCCCACGCCGGGCCAATGGCGACGGATAACGGCATCGACGTCGATGCCGTCGGTGATCAGGTCAAGGCGACCTCGATACGCAAGGTCGGCGAAATCGTCGATAAACATCCCGACGAGGCCGTGGCGATCATGCGCTCCTGGCTCTACGAGGAGAACTGATCTTGACCGATAAGTTCTTGTTCGGCACCGCGTTCGATGAGCCGAACGACCGCCAGGCGGTACCAACCCGCGACCGCCCTCAATTCAGCCAGGACGATTTGGATGCCGCCCGTGCCGAGGCTCATGCGCAAGGTGTTGCCGCCGGGCGGGCCGAGGCCGAGGCGGCGCTTGAGGCCGCCATCGCCGCCAGCCTGCAAACGGCGGCCGTTCAAATGGAAGGCCTGGCGGCGCAGCAAGCCGATGCCCTGCAGCGTCTGGATGCGGAATTCGTCCAACTTGCCACCCTGGTCGGCCACAAGCTTGCGCCGACCTTGATTGCGGTGGAGCCCGCCGCGGAAATCGAAGCGCTTGTTCGTGCCTGCATCAATGAATTGCGCGAGACGCCGCGGCTCATCGTCCATGCCGCCGAACCGTTGATAGAGCGGCTCGAGCCGCGCTTCGATCAGCTCAAATCCGGCGTTCATTTCGAAGGCGAAGTGTTGATTATCGCCGACCCGGCCATGGCGATCGGCGATTGCCGGGTGGAATGGGCCGACGGCAGCGCCGTGCGCGACTTTAGCGAAATCAGCAGCCAAATCGATCAAGCGGTACAGCGTTTCACGGCGCAGCGCGCGGCATCCGTTCCGGTCGCCGAAACCACGCCGCCGGCGCCGCAGCCCGTCGCCGACCCGCAACCGGCCGCCGGTTGACGGCAGCAACGGCAAACAGAGAGTGAGCAATGTCCGATAACGCCGACTTGGATCTACAGAACCTGGATGAGACCGGCCAGGCCGTTGACGCGCCGGCGCAAGACGCTGCCGGTACAGATGTAGCCGTGGCCGAGCAGGAGGATCCGGATCAGGGGCGCACGGCTTCCGATCTGGAGGCGGTGTTCGATATTCCGGTTCAGGTTTCCGCGGTACTCGGCAAATCGCGCATGCAGGTGAGCAATTTGTTGAGGCTTGGCCGTGGCGCAGTCATCGAGCTCGACCGAAAAGTCGGTGAAGCCATCGACATCTATGTCAACAACCGCCTGGTCGCGCGCGGCGAGGTCGTCGTCGTCGAGGACCGGCTTGGCGTGACCATGACCGAGATCATCAAGGCCGACCATTCATGACGATCGCGCTATCCGGCAGAACCAGGCCACGGCCGCCGCGCCGGAGAAGTGTCGATTATGCCACCGTGGCGGGCCTCTTTATCGCCTTTGCCTTACTGTTTGCCGCGATCGCGGTTGGCGGATCGTTCGTTGCTTTCATGAATGTGCCGTCGCTGCTGATCGTGCTTGGCGGGACTTTCGCCGTGACCGCTATGTGCTTTTCCGTGACCGAGGTGGCACGGGCGCAGACCATTGCCTGGCAGGCGGTCGTGCACCACGCCCCGGATCCCGGCGACGCGGCGGGGTTGGTCGTGCGCCTTGCCGATCACGCTCGCCGGGAAGGCGTTTTGGGTCTGCAGAACCGATTGCCGGCGCTGCGTACCGACGCGTTTCTTTATAAGGCGTTGATGATGGTGGTCGACGGCACCCATGCCGACGCGGTCGAACGGGTGCTGAGCAACGACATTCAGGCGATGCAGAACCGCCATTTGCAAAGTGCCAACGTCCTCCGCAAGGCGGCCGACGTCGCCCCGGCGATGGGACTGATCGGCACCTTGGTCGGGTTGGTTCAAATGCTCACTAATTTGGATGATCCGTCGAATATCGGTCCGGCCATGGCCGTGGCTTTGTTGACCACGTTCTATGGCGCGGTGCTGTCGAACATGGTGTTTTCGCCGCTTTCGGCAAAGTTGGAACGTAACTCCGACCAAGAAGCGTTGTTGCACAACCTTTATGCAATGGCCGCCGTATCGATCAGCAAACAGGAAAATCCGCGCCGCCTGGAAATGCTGCTCAACACGGTGCTGCCCCCGGCTAAACGGCTGCGCTTCTTTGACTGACGATGTGATTGGGAGAACCTTGACATGCGCTTGTTGATCGTTGGCTCGCTGGAGGGGCAGTTTATCACTGCCGGCAAGATAGCCATGGACAGAGGGGCCAAGGTCGCCCACACGGAATCCGTTGATGCCGCGCTGCAGGCATTGCGCAACGGACAGGGCGCCGATCTGGCGATGATCGACGTCACATTGGACATCGGCGACTTCGTCGACCGGTTGGTCGCCGAGCGCATCAACCTGCCGGTCGTCGCCTGCGGTGTCGGTACCGATGCCGATGCCGCGGTGCGGGCGATTAAGGCCGGTGCCAAGGAATATGTACCGTTGCCGCCGGATCCGGAAATGATCGCTGCCGTTCTCGAAGCGGTTGCCGAGGATTCACAGCAGTTAATCTACAATGATCCGCGGATGGCCGAAGTCATCCGCCTCGCCGATCAAATCGCGCCCAGCAATGCGTCGATCATGATCACCGGTGAAAGCGGGACCGGTAAGGAAGTGCTCGCCCGTTACCTGCACACCAAAAGCGCGCGCGCCAACAAGGACTTCGTGTCCGTGAATTGCGCGGCGATCCCCGAGAACTTGCTGGAATCGGAACTATTCGGCCACGAGAAGGGTGCGTTTACCGGCGCCGTCGCCCGGCGGCTCGGCAAATTCGAGGAGGCCGACGGCGGCACCTTGCTGCTCGATGAAATAAGCGAGATGGATACCCGTCTGCAGGCCAAGTTGTTGCGGGCAATCCAGGAGCGCGAGATCGACCGGGTCGGCGGCAGCAAGCCGATCAAAGTCGACATTCGCGTCATCGCGACGTCCAATCGGGACTTGGCCGCTGAAGTGCAACGCGGCACGTTTCGCGAAGATCTGCTGTTTCGACTGAATGTGGTCAATTTGAAGCTGCCGCCGTTGCGCGAACGACCACTCGACGTCGAACTCTTGAGCGACCACTTCGTCACTAAATACAGCGAAGTGAACGCGATCGCGCGCCGACCGTTGAACGCCGACGCCATCGCCCAACTGCGGCGGAGCCCGTGGCCAGGCAACGTGCGCGAGTTGGAGAACACCATCCATCGAGCCGTGCTACTGGCTACCGGCGATGAAATTGGGATCGACGCCATTCGCGCCCCGGACGGCACGCCAGCCAACGGACAGCCGACTGCCCCGGCGTCGGACGGCCAGGCGTCGGCCGGGTTTGACGGTTCCGCGGATTCCACTGTGATCTCGGTCGGCCGCACCGTGGCGGAAGTCGAACGCGATCTCATTATCGATACGCTCAGTCACTGCCTGGGCAATCGCACCCATGCCGCCAATATTCTTGGAATTTCGATCCGCACCTTGCGCAACAAACTCAAGCTCTACAACGACGAGGGCGTTCATGTGCCGCTGCCCGGCGAAGGCCGCCGCGCGCTGGTGTCCTAACGCAACCCCGGACGACGCGGAATACGTTGGCCAGGCCATCGGAAAGACCTAGATGAGCGACGCGAATACTGAAGGCACCGAGTTGGAAGCGCCCACTGGCGCAACCTTCAGTGACATGGTCGCCGTGCTTAAGCGCGGCGACATCGCTTTGGCGCTTGGCGTGGTCGCCATCTTGGTGGTGCTGATCCTGCCGATGCCCGGTTGGCTGCTGGACATGGCGTTGGCGATATCGTTTACGTTTTCGGTTTTGATCTTGATGACCTGCCTGTTCATCGTCAAGCCGATCGAATTCAATACATTTCCGACCGTTCTGCTGATCGCGACGATGCTGCGGTTGGCGCTCAACCTCGCGTCGACGCGCCTTATCCTGTCTGACGGTCACGAAGGCACGCAGGCTGCCGGCATGGTCATTCAGGCCTTCGGTAACTTCGTTATGGGTGGCAATTTCGTCATCGGCATCATCGTTTTCGCCATCCTTGTGATCGTCAACTTCGTGGTCATCACCAAGGGCTCCGGCCGTATCGCCGAAGTCGCCGCGCGCTTCACCTTGGATGCCATGCCGGGCAAGCAGATGGCGATCGATGCCGACTTGTCGTCGGGCCTGATCGACGAGAATCAGGCACGCGATCGGCGCAAGGCCTTGGAAGACGAAAGCACGTTTTTCGGGGCCATGGACGGCGCTTCGAAATTCGTCCGCGGCGACGCCATCGCCGGCCTCATGATCACGTTCATCAATGTAATCGGCGGCATCATTGTCGGTGTCGCGCAGAAGGATCTGAGTTTCGGCGACGCCGCCCAAAGTTATGTGCTGCTCACCGTCGGCGACGGTTTGGTGTCGCAGATACCGGCTTTGATCGTGTCAACCGCGGCGGGACTCCTGGTCTCCAAATCCGGCGTTTCGGGTTCGACCGACAAGGCGCTGATTGGGCAGTTCAGCCAATACCCGAAGGCACTCGGCGTCAGTTCGTTCTTGCTGCTTTGTCTGGCACTCCTGCCCGGAGTGCCGATGGTGCCTTTCATGACCTTGGCCCTCGCCACCGGCGGTGCTGCTTATTATCTGTATCGCGGTCGAACCGACGCCGAAGTCGCCACCGAACTGGCCGCCGCCGAGGAAGTGGCCCAGGCCGAGCCCTATGAAGAGCCGATTGCCGACGTGTTGGCGATCGACGAGCTGCGCCTCGAACTTGGGTACGGGTTGCTGCCACTGATCAATGAAACCAATGGCCGCAAGCTGACCGATCAGATCAAAGCCTTGCGCCGCCAAGTCGCGTCCGACATGGGCTTCGTGATGCCGAGCGTCCGCATCCTCGACAACATGCAACTCGGCGCCAACAGCTATGTGCTGCGGGTTAAGGAAGTCGAAGCCGGCAGCGGTGACATTCGCCCGAGTAAGCTGCTGGTGATGGATCCGAGCGGCCAGCAAATCGATCTGCCGGGCGAAGAGACCGTCGAACCGACCTTTGGCTTGCCGGCCATGTGGGTCGACGAAAGCCAGCGGGAAGAAGCGTCGTTCAAAGGCTACACCGTGGTTGACGCGGCGACCGTGGTGACGACGCACATCACCGAGGTTCTGAAGGATCACATGGCGGACCTTCTGTCCTATGCCGAAACGCAGAAACTGTTGGACGAGCTGCCGTCGCAAAATCAGAAGCTTGTGGCCGACCTGATACCGCAACAGATCACCTTGAGCGGGGTCCAGCGGGTGTTGCAGAACCTGTTGTCGGAGCGGGTATCGATCCGCGACCTGCCGACGGTCCTGGAAGGGATCGCCGAGGCAACCGGCTATTCGCAAAACGTTGCGACCATTACCGAGCATGTCCGTACGCGCCTGGCGCGGCAGATTTGCAATGCCAACAGCACGCCGGACGGCTTCTTGCCGTTAGCCACCTTGTCACCGGATTGGGAACAGGCATTCGGTGAATCGATCATCGGCCAAGGCGATGAGCGGCAGCTCGCCATGGCGCCCAGCAAACTGCAGGATTTCATTTCGGCAGTTCGCGGTGCATACGAAAATCTCGGAGCCCAGGGACACGATCCGGCATTGTTGACAAGCCCCGGCATTCGGCCGTTCGTACGCTCCATTGTCGAGCGGTTCCGGCCCTCGACGGTGGTCATGTCGCAAAACGAAGTGCATCCCAAAGCACGTTTACGCACCTTGGCTCAGATCTAGAGGTAGGCTGGGATGCGCATCAAAACATTCAAAGCCGAATCCATGGCGGAAGGCATGCGCCTGGTCCGCGAGAGCTTGGGTGACGACGCCGTCATTCTCTCGACCAAGGAGAACGGTCCGGGCAGCGTATCGCTGAGCGCGGCGATCGACGACGATCTCGAGCAGGAACTCGAAGCCGAATTGTTGGCGGAATCCTATCCTGGCATCGTTTTCGAAAGCGAACCGGTACCGGGAATGGCCGAGCAATTGTGGTCGCCCGAGGCCGAAACCCTGTTGAGCGCGTTGGATTTTCACTCCGTTCCCAGCGATCTGAGCGAGCGTCTGGTGCGCACGGCGCTGGATTCCGCTGAATCCGATCCGGCGGCCGCCTTGGCCGCTGCATTGACGACGCACTTTACCTTCGAGCCACTGCCCAAGGCGCCGCGGCGCCCCTGTATGCTGGTCGGGCCGCCTGGATCCGGCAAGACGGTCACCGTGGCCAAGCTCGCCGCGCGCGCCGTGCTCGCCGATCTACGGATACAGCCGATGACGACCGACGTGATACGCGCCGGCGGCATCGACCAGTTGGCCGCCTTTACCGGCATGCTGAAGCTCGACTTGATCGCCGTGGAATCGGCACCTGAAATCAAGCGCGCGGTGATGGCAATCGAAAAAGACAGTTCCGTCATTATCGACACCGCCGGCATCAACCCGTTCGACGACAGCGAATTGTCGTTACTAGCCGACTACATCGTCGCTTCGAAGGCGGAACCGGTCTTGGTGCTGCCGGCCGGCGGTGATGCCCGCGAGCTTGCGGACATAGCCGAAATATTCGCCGGCCTCGGCGTCAGCCGGCTGATTTGCACCCGGGTCGACGTCGCCCGCCGGCTCGGCAGCGTGCTGGCAGCCGCCGACGCCGCCAATCTGCGCCTGGCCGATTTTTCGGTGACCCCTTATGTCGGCGAGGGCATGCATGGCGTCAATCCGGATGCGCTCGCTCGCCTGCTAGTGCGCGACCCCAACCAAATTCGGACGCGATCCGATTTCGACAGGACTGAAGCATGAGCCGTATGCAATCGATCGCCGGCGCAAGCCGGCATGCCTCACACCCGGCGGCCGGGCCGATCGGCAAGAACATGGTGACGGTGGCCTCCGGCAAGGGTGGGGTCGGCAAGACCTGGCTGGCGGTGACCTTGGCCCATGCCATGGCGCGCGGCGGCCGCAAGGTGGTGCTGTTCGACGGCGATCTTGGCCTTGCCAATGTCGACATTCAACTCGGGTTGATGCCGGACCGCGATATCGGCGGCGTAATCGGCGGGCGGATCAAGCTGGCTGAGGCGGTCACGCCCTATCCGCAAGGCGGGTTCGACATTATCGCCGGCAAGTCGGGTTCGGGGGCGTTGGCGGCAATGGACCAAACCCGCCTGGCCGGTTTGCGAGACGAATTGACCGGCTTGGCACGCCAATATGACATGGTCGTGCTCGACCTCGGCGCCGGACTGGACAACACCGTCCGTACCCTGTCGCAAAATGACGGGCCCAAGCTGGTGCTGACAACGGCCGATCCGACCTCGTTGACCGACGCCTATGCCTTCATCAAGGTCATGCACGCCAAGCGTCCGGGCGCCGACCTTCGCATCGTGGTCAACATGGCCGATAGTATCAAAGATGGTGAGCGCACCTACAACAAGCTGTTGAAGGCGTGCAAAGGTTTCCTGCGCATCGCGCCGCCGCTCGCCGGCATCATCCCGCGCGACGCCGCGGTGGTTGATGCCATTCGCCATCAGTCGCCGTTGCTTGTCCGGCATCCATCGGCGCCGGCGGCAACGCAGCTGGATGCTGTCGTCAAGTCATTGTGGAGCGGCAAATGAGCGACGTGCTGTCAGGACAATTGTCACAGCCGGCGCCAGGTCAGGCGGCGGCGCCGGCCAACCCGTCCGCCGTTGCGGTGCAACCGACGGCGCCGATATCGATCCCCCAGACGCCCGCGGTTTCCTTGGCCGGCCATCTGGCCGAGGTCATTGTCGGCTTGCGCACGCAAGGCACCGTCGTCGGCCAAACCGGCAACGAGCAGTCGATTTTGCGCACTGACCAAGGCATGTTCGTCATCACCGGCCGCGGGCCCATGCCTTTGAACACTCGTCTCAACTTCCAGATCCTGGCCGTGGGCGATACGCTGAAAGCGATGATATTGGCGCGCAACGGTCAGGTTCTGCACCCGCCGATGAGTCTGGTATTGCAGCCGGCAACCATGCCGGCATCGACTGAAACGCCACTGCGGCCGGTAAAGGTCGGGGCGCAGTTTCCGGCCGAGTTGACCGCCCAACCGGTACGCGGCGCGCGACCGCTGGCGGTGCCGGGTACGCAGTTCACGGCCAGTATCGTTCGCATCGGCACGTCTCCAACAGCCGCCACCAGTCAAGTTGCCGCCAATCAATCGACGGCACAACCAAGCCCAGGCGGCGCCACCATCGTTCAAGGTGTCATCATCGGGCGCGACCCGGCCGGGGCTTTGATGGTGCGCAGCGACGTGGGCATGGTGGCGCTCAAAGGCGCCGGCGAAGCCGGTCTCGGTACCCGCGTCGAGTTGGAACTCAAGCCGTTGCCGGCGCCGCTAGCCGCGGCGGCCGCTGTTGGCAAAGGCCTGCCGCCAGCGACGCTCTCGGCCGGTTGGCCGGCGTTGAGGGAATTGTCGGCGTTCCTGCAAACCCATGAACCTGCCGCCGCCCGCGATTTCGTCAACAAGACGGTTCCGCGGCCGAATGGCGGGCTGTTGCGGTCGGTCATGTTTCTGGTGTCGGCGCTGCGTGGCGGCGATGTCGGGACGTGGCTGGGCGACGAGACCCTGCAGCTCCTGCAGCAGCACGGCAGGGGCCAGCTGGTCGACCGACTGCGCGACGATTTCACCCGGTTTTCCGGCATGATGGAGGAGACCGAGTCCGGCGACTGGCGGGTCTTGACCTTTCCGATCCTGGATGCCGGGCGTTGGAATTTCCTCAATCTGTTTGCCCGACGCCGGTCCGGCGAGGGCGAAGACGGCGACGAGGACGAAACCCGCTTCGTATTGGACTTCGAACTGAGCCGCATGGGCGATATGCAGCTCGACGGCCTGGTCAAACCGGGCCGCTTCGACCTGATCGTGCGCAGCGTTGACGGTCTGGCTGCCGGGATGCGCAAGGATATCACTGGCATATTCAACCAGGCGCTGGAAATCGGCGGTTATCGCGGCGGCATTCAATTTCAAGCCGGTACGCCCTTTCCGGTCGATCCCAAACAGGACCTGCCGGAGGCGTTTGACGACTTCGGCCCGGTTTTGGCATGAGCGCGACCGTCGTCGCGCTCGATCAAGCGCGCCGCCGCGCCCATCTTGCGACGGCGGCGAATCCGGCGGAGCATCTCGATTACTTGGTTACGCGCAGCTTGCAAATGGCGGACGGTGCCGTCGTCGTCGTGACCTATGTTCCCGACCGCCGGATCTTAAGCGACGGTGTTCTGGAGCGGTATATCGCCGCATGCGGCCCGGCGTTGGCCGCCGAAGCCTGTGCGGCCGTCATCGTTGCCGATCTCAACAATGAGCTGGTGCCGCGCTGGCTGCGGGTCGAGGTCGCCGTCGGATCCCATCACGTGGCGATCGAAGACCGTCAGCCCGGTTGGAGCAATGCCGAGCTCCTGAGCCGATTGCCGGTCCTGCTTTAGGCCTCGGAATGCCGCCGCCGGTGGCCGGCGGCGGCGATTTCGTCGAGCGTGATCTGCTCTTGACGGGCCGCCTCCGCGTTGGCCCGATCGATCTTCGCCTGTAGGGCTTGTTCGAGCTTTTTCTCCTCGCGGAACGTTTCCGCCACGACCTCGCGGGTTTCTTCGACCGTCTGTTCGGCGCTTGCCTGCTGTTCGTGCAAGGCGGCGCGGCGCTCTTTCAATCGTGCGGCGTACCCGCTGAAGGCAAACAAGGCAGTCTCCGATTGCGCCGCGGATTGGCGCTCCGTCGCCTCTTCGTCGTCAAGGGCTTGGATCGTCGATTGGATGGCCGCCAACTCTTCCGTCGCCACGGCCAACGCCAACCGGCTCTGGTCGAGCTGCCATTGTTGCAGCCTAATAAGGGTTTTGAGCGCTTTCATCGGCCGGTTTTGTTAGCTTAAGCCGCCGCGTCCGCGGCGTCTGGAGCCGGCAGCGCTTCAGCGGCCGTCTCGACGCCGAGAATCTCACCCAATTGCGCATAGCCTTGATTCAAGGTGACGTATTCGGCCATTTGTTGCGATAGGAAGGCATCCAAGGCGGGCTGGTAGTGGATCGCTTCGTCGACGGCCGGATCGGATCCCACGCGATAGGCGCCAATGCGTATCATTTCCGCCATGTCCTCATAGGTCGCCAACAGGCGCCGGGCCGCGGCGACCAGGTGGTTTTCATGGTCGCTGTTGCAGCGCGGCATGGTGCGCGAGATCGAGCGTAAGATGTTGATCGCGGGAAACCTGCCGCGTTCGGCGATTTTTCGGTCAAGCACGATATGCCCATCCAAAATGCCGCGTACCGCGTCGGCGATCGGTTCGTTGTGGTCGTCGCCTTCGACCAGCACCGTGAACAGGCCGGTGATGGTGCCCGCGTCGACGCCGGGGCCGGCGCGTTCCAGCAACTTCGGCAGTTCTGAGAACACCGTCGGCGTGTAGCCCTTGCTGGCCGGCGGCTCACCGCCGCTCAAGCCGATTTCGCGCTGCGCCATGGCAAAACGGGTAACCGAGTCCATCAGACAGAGCACGTCCTTGCCCTGATCGCGGAAGTATTCGGCCAAGGTCAGGGTCAAATAGGCGGCCTGACGGCGCACCAGGGCGGCTTCGTCGGAGGTCGCGACCACAACAATACTGCGCGCCAGGCCTTCGGGGCCAAGGTAGTCCTCGATAAATTCCTGGACCTCGCGGCCGCGTTCGCCGATCAGGCCGATAACATTGACATCGGCCTGGGTGAAGCGGGCGAACATGGACAGCAGCACCGATTTACCGACACCTGAACCGGCGAAAATGCCCATGCGTTGGCCGCGGCAGCAACTTAAGAACGTGTTCACGGCGCGAACGCCCAAATCGATTTTCTCTGCGACCCGGCGGCGGGCGTGGGCCGGCGGTGCCGGCGCCCGTATCGGGTAGGCCGCTGACCCGGATTTTAGCGGCGGGCCGCCGTCTATTGGCTGGCCGAGGCCGTTGATGACTCGGCCGAGCCAACCGGCATCGGGATAAAGCGCCGGCTCTGCTTGGACGAGTTCGGCCTTGCTTCCTAAGCCGATGCCGTCGAGCGAGGCAAACGGCAGGCAAAGCGCATTGCCGTGGCGAAATCCGACGACTTCGCACTCACAGGCGCCGTTGCCGTTGGCCGACAGCCGAACCCGGCCACCGACCGAGAGCCGGCGTTCAAGGCCAGAGACCTCGACCATCAAACCCTGGATGCCGCAGACCCGGCCGAAATAGCCGACGGTGGGTAGCCCAGCGATTTCCGTGATCAGCGACTGCAATTCGACCCTCTTGATAATTCGGCGGCAGGTTCCAACCGGCGGCCGCGTGCTGCGTATTTTTGTCGATTGAGCGTTTACGATTGACTAAGATCCGGAGTCCGGCCGCCGTAGGGCCTAAAAAATGGCGCTATGCTGATTTTTTTGAATCTTCTTCGTTTGTATCCTATACTGATTCGCCAGCCGCAATTGCTAGTCGCTCGGGCCGTCCTCTCAATGCTTGTTAATGTTTGCTTAACTTTAAACGTTAACAATGCACTCACTGAGGTTGCGGTGCCGACCGCCCGGAGGACCGAAGGAACGATGCGAGTACTTTTAATAGAAGACGACACGGCCATGGCCCAAAGCATCGAAATGATGCTGACCAACGAGGGCTTCAACATTTATTGTACGGACCTCGGCGAGGAAGGCCTCGACCTGGGCAAGCTGTACGATTATGACATCATCATTCTCGATCTCAATCTGCCGGATATGCACGGCTATGAGGTCCTGAAAAAGCTTCGATTGGCAAAGGTCGAGACACCGATTCTGATCTTATCGGGGATGTCCGAGCCGGACAGCAAGGTCAAGGGGTTGGGCTTCGGAGCCGACGACTATTTGACCAAGCCGTTCAACAAGGACGAGCTGGTGGCGCGAATTCATGCCATCGTTCGCCGCTCCAAAGGCCATGCCCAGTCGGTTATCCGCACCGGAACGCTGACCGTCAATCTCGACACCAAGTCGGTCGAGGTCGAAAGCAACCGGCTGCATCTAACCGGCAAGGAATACGCCATGCTGGAGCTGCTGTCGCTACGCAAGGGCACGACCTTGACCAAGGAAATGTTCCTTAATCACCTGTATGGCGGCATGGACGAACCGGAATTGAAGATTATCGACGTGTTCATCTGCAAGCTGCGCAAGAAACTCGCCTCGGCGACCGGCGGCGACCATTACATCGAGACCGTTTGGGGGCGCGGCTACGTCCTGCGCGACCCGCCGGCCGAAGAAATGGTGGAGCCGCAACGGGCTACGGCCTAAACCGGCACTTCAAAGATCAGCAAAAAGGCCGCTCAGTTGGGCGGCCTTTTTCTTGATGGCGAGGGCGGGTTTTTCGATGATTATTCAGGTAATCCTGCGCGTCTTAGCCCGTCAACAACAAAATTCCAATCTTCGGAACGCTTTAGTGGCCATTTCCGCAGTGCTTTCAAATTGAAATCCGGATAGGCGCTGATCAAACGTTCCGCATATCTTTGGGCGTCAGCAGTATTGTCTGAATAAATGGCCGCTGTAATCATCGGCAACAAGATATTTGGAACATCAACAACAAGCTGGTCTGCCCGGCGGCACCACTCCAACGCCTCATCGAAACGGGTTGCTAATATCAGCCCTGTCGCGAAATAGGGAATGGCTGACGGCAACAAGGGCTGCTTTTTAAACGCTTCAACTGCCTGGAATTGCAAATTCAATCCGCTTTCAAGTTCGTTCGCGCATACCAACGCGTTCCCCAAAGCACTTAGGCCCTGGACGTAGTTCGGCGTAACCTCCAGCGCCTTTTCAGCGGCTAGGATTGCTCCTCTATGGTCTGCCTCCAGATCCAGTGACAACCAAGACAATACGGCATGGGCGAAATCTATTCTTGGATAGAGACGCGTTACATGTCGGGCAAGGCGCATACCGTTCTTTCGATCCTCGTCGCTAGCCTCCCTCCAGCCGCATATACTCTCCACTCCATGGGTAAGGGCCGTCATGGAAAGCGCGCTCGAGTTCCCCGGATCCCGTTCCAAAACGGTGCTTAGTATATGCCGGGCCAGCAAATATCCGTCCGTTTGCATGGGCGTAAAACAAGGCGCGGCCCTAATTAAAAGGGTCTCTGTCTCCAAGCTTTCAAATGGACCGTCGATATTGGACAAAGCAGCTTGTTCGTACTGGAATATACCGAACCTAATGGATGTATAGAGCTGGCGTGCCAAAGCGTCTTCGGCCTCGAAGATGTCGTCAATTCGGCCATCGAACTTCTCTGCCTTCACAATTTCGCTGGATGACAGATCTTGCATTCGAATTGTTGCGCGGTAGCGGTTTCCGACGAATTGCAACGTCCCTGTGATTAACAGGTCCGCCGCCTGTTCTTTGGTAATTACCGAGATTTTTGACTGACTTGTGAGGGCTATTCGAATGGCCTCGCTCACGCCTTTCACGATTGCGGATTTTTCTGGATTTTCGGTGTCGCTCTCCAATCCGAGAAACGCGGCTTTGATCTGTTTGCCTGTTGTTATTCCATCATCAGCCTCTGCAACGGAACTAGGTTTGTGGCCGTTCCCCCAGTGCCAAACGCCGACGGGCCTGCCGATGCCTTTTAAATTCCGGGCGCCGCCGCCGACAAATTTCTCAGCAGTTTTGTTGTCGAGGCTGTGATGCACCATATCGGAAATTAGCACTTGTCCAGGCTCAGCCAATGCTTCGAGCCTTGCTGCTACATTGATTCCATCACCGTAAATGTCGTCTTCCTGAATGGTCACATCACCGATATGGACGCCAATGCGCAGTCGGATAAGATCCTGCCCAGATAATTCGTCCTGAATTTCGATGGCACAGGTGACCGCATCGGAGACGTTTGGAAATTCGACAATCCAGCCGTCGCCCATGCGTTTGATGACTCGGCCACTACGGTGGGTGACCGAGGGTTGTAACGATTCCTCACGGAGCTTGTTGAGTGCGGCAAGCGTTCCCGCCTCATCCTCACCCATCAGGCGGGTATAACCGACGACATCGGCGGTCAGTATGGCGGCAAGACGACGTTCCACTGCGAAACTCTCCATTGAGCGGAAACTTTATCTGATCTGGCAGGGAATGCCATACAGTGCTGAACTCAACAGTGATTGGCGCATAACGGGGCTCAGTCGTCGCCCTTCACTTCCCGGTCATCGGTATCCATCGCCGTTCTGCGCCACGCTGCGGTTCTTCGAGGAAATAGCGGCTCACACACGTCGTCTGGTATGTGTCGCTATGACTGGGCCGGTATTGCTTCCAGGGCGGCCGCAATCATTTCTCGCAACGCGTCGTTCATCGGGTCGAGGTCGCCTCCCGCCCGGATGTAGGCCACAAGCATTTCCGTCGAGCTGGTCAAGGCGTAGTTTTCCCACATTGTGTCAAGTAATAAGACGTCGTCGGCCCATTTCGCTCTGCTCGTCATTCGATCGCCTCCTCGTCGCATTGCCGGCTCCGACCTCAGTTCGAGACAATCATATCCGGCCACGGGCTCGAACTAACAGAAAACGGCGCCGCTCAACGCCTGCGTGGTTGGTCTTGTAACGGAATTTCCAATGCTATACTATACTTTTGTATAAGTATCCGAAATAGGCGTGCGTCGACTTGTTATCCAACGCGAACCACATGTGGTTTAAGGACGATATCACGATACCGGCTATGCAGAAGATATTGGATTTCGTCCTCTCATGCTGTCCCGCGTGTTGATCAAATAGAAGGTTCTTGTGAACCTACGTTGCAACTCGGAGGAATCAAAATGGCAGGAAAAGATTGGCGTATTGAAGCCGATTACGTTGAATTTTGCAGCTGCGATCATGGCTGTCCGTGCGAGGCAATGGCCCCGCCAACGCAGGAATATTGTACAGGTGCCGTGGCCTTCAAGATAAAGAAAGGCCATTGCGAAGGTGTTTCCCTTGATGGTGTCACGGTCGTTGCCACATTTTTCTTTCCACGCGCTATCCATCATGGCGGCGGCCATATGCAACCCATCATCGACGGAATTAAGTCGGAAGAGCAGACAGAGGCTCTGTTCTACATCATGTCTGGCGAAGATCAGCCGGTTGGAACGATGTTCAACATATTCAGCGTGATCATCGATGAAATCCATGATCCGATATTCACGGAAATTGGCTGGGAATGGGACCTTGAAGGCAGACGCGCCAAGATAGATGTGCCTGAGGTCATTCGGGCTCGTGCAGCGCCAATCCGAAACCCGGTAACGGACAATGATATTAATATTCTTACCGTATTACCGGACGGTTGGGTGTTCCACGAAGCCGAAAACGCATCCGGGTTTGCTAAGGGCATGGGTGACATCAAGTTTGACCTGAGCCAACGTCACAGTTCTTTGGCAAATGTCGTCTGGGATCAAACCGGACTGGCACTCAGTTTTGACGAGTACAAGGAACAATTCGGGCGGCCGTAGTACAGAGCCGGACTATTTGACCTCGGTCACCGGGTAATACGGATGACAAAATGGATCCGTTTACCCGGTGATTTGGGTTAGATATCGGAAAAATTCATGACTTTGCAGGGAACGACCGCGCTTGAAGCGACGCTTAAACGCGATCGCCTAGTTTTGGTAGCCGGCCTTCTGATGGTAATCGGTCTATCTTGGATCTGGATCTTGGCCGGCGCTGGTATGGATCGGGACGCGTTCGAGATGACGCATGGGTCCCGTCCTGTTGGTTTGCCCTTATCAGCCACTGACGGTACGCGCGGCACCGAAGTTTCCGCCATGCCGACATTGATGATGACACCCGTACAATGGGATGGCGCGTACGTGTTGTTCATGTTCTCCATGTGGTGGGTGATGATGGTCGCAATGATGCTGCCGAGCGCATCGCCAATGCTGCTGTTGTTCGCCCGCCTTAATCGGAAAGAGATGTCGCGCGGGCGGCCATTCGTGCCAACCGGTATTTTCGCAACCGGTTACTTGATTGCTTGGGGTGCGTTCTCGGTAATCGCAACGTTGCTCCAATGGCTTCTTGAAGGTGTGGGCCTGGTTTCATCAATGATGATTTCGAGCAGTGCCTGGCTGGCGGGTATTCTGCTGATCGCCGCCGGGGTGTGGCAATTAACACCGATCAAGCAAGCGTGTTTGCGCCATTGCCGCTCGCCAATCGGGTTCTTGTCGCAGCGATGGCGGAACGGACATCGCGGCGCCTTACTAATGGGCCTCGAACACGGCGCCTATTGCCTTGGGTGTTGCTGGTTCCTTATGGGTCTTCTGTTTTACGGCGGGGTCATGAACCTTTATTGGATTGCCGGTGTCGCCGTGTTTGTGCTCTTTGAAAAATTGTCCCCAGCAGGTCATTGGGTTGGAAAATTCGTGGGGCTCGGATTAGCAGTTTGGGGAAGTGTCATTTTGGTTGCAAATTTCTGACCGGCCATGGGTGCCCATCGCTGACATTGCCGAGCTTAGTAGAGCAGCACGGACCAATCCGCTAAACTCCGTTCCGCCAACGCTTCAAGGGGATAGGCACGTATGGCGGAAAGCGTCGTCAAACGCAGACTAGCAGCGATCCTCGCCGCTGATGTGGTCGGCTACAGCAGTCTCATGAAAGCGGACGAAGAAGGTACGCTTGAGCGGCTCAAAGCACTGCGAGCCGGCACCGTCGACCCAACGATTGGCGACTACAACGGCCGCATCGTCAAACTCATGGGCGACGGCGCATTGGTCGAGTTCTCAAGTGTGGTCGATGCTGTGCGATGCGCCGTCGCGATCCAGAAATCACTCGCTGAGCGCAACGCGGATTTGTCGGAAAGAGAACGCATCGCCTTCCGTATTGGCATCAATCTCGGCGACATCATAGTCGATGATGAGGACATTTATGGAGACGGCGTCAACGTGGCATCTCGATTGGAGGGCCTGGCTGACACCGGAGGCATTTGCATTAGCGGGACGGTCTACGATCAGGTCGCCGGTAAATTTTCCCAAACCTGCGTGTTCATGGGGGAACAGACGCTGAAAGGTTTCGACGAGCCGATTCGGGCGTATGCCATATCGCTGCAGGATGATGCGACAAGGTCCACGTCCAGAATCCAGATCGTGGACGATTCGGCGGATTCCGTGCCCAAAGAAAAAGCAAATCTAGCCGGGGCCAGCGGGCCAGCGGTGGCCGTGCTCCCGTTCAGAAACCTAAGCCGGGATCCGGATCAAGAGTTCTTCGTTGACGGTTTAAGCGAAGAAATCGTTCTCGCGCTGTCGGCATCACGGTCCTTTCCTGTATTTTCGAGCAGCTCGACATTTGCTTTTAAGGGTCGTGACGTTGATGCGCAGACCGTCGGCAAGGACCTGGATGCGGGCTATGTCCTAGGGGGGAGTGTTCGCCGCGCCGGGAGCCAGTTGCGTGTCTCGGTAGAACTTGTCAATGTGGATACTGGGCTCCAGATATGGTCCGAGCGATACGATCGTCCGATCGATGACTTGTTTGCCGTTCAAGACGACATCACGACGACCGTTGTCGCCGTCGTCGAGCCTGAGATTGATGCACAGGAAATGCGTCGCGTCCTTATTTCGCAGCCCTTGGTCAGCATGAATGCCTACGAACTTGCGCAACGGGGATTCTGGCACCTCTCGAACGATACTCTTGAAGATTATCAATCCTCACTCCGGCATTTCGAGTCATCTCTTCATGCGGACCCACGATACGCTCGCGCTTATGCGGGGATGACACAGGGTAAGTACACAGCCGGTGCCCGTCTTTGGGAGAACCGGCAGGCCGCCATGGAAGAAGCCGTTCAACATGGCCGCACGGCGCTGAACTTGGACGGACGGGATCCGCGCGCGTTGCGATTTTTTGGCGGCGCCCACGTCTCGCTTGGCCAATTGGAGGAGGGGATTCTGGCACTGCGGCGAGCAATCTCAATTCACCCGAGCTATGCGACGGCGTACTCCGCGCTTGCTTTTGCTCTGGATTTTGCCGGCGAATTTGAGGACGCTGTTGTTGCCGAAGAAACGACAGAAAGGTTGCGTCCAGGGGATCGCAAGCTTCACGTTTGCATGATATCGAAGGCGATCGCGACATACGAATTGAAGGACTACGAGACTGCAGCGAGCGTATGTCGGGCCTCCCTCAGGCTGAACGATCAATTCTGGATGAGCAACCTGATGCTGGCTGCAGCGCTTGGGCAGAATGGGGAAACCGAAGAGGCGAGGGTTGCGCGAGAGAAAGTCAGTCACCTCCTCCCCACCTTGTCTGAGGAGGATCTTTTGAAACTCCTGCCCTTCAGGGAACGAGCGCACCTGGATCACATCGTCGACGGCCTGCGGAAAGCGCGGTTTGAGTTAGGCTGAAGACAAATCCTTTGCTTGCACCAAACAGCCTGACTCCCGGTCAAATGAGTCTCTATCACCGCAGGTTGGAATTAGATCGAATGACGACATCTCGAAGGCATTGTCATGTGTCAGGCCGTTCATTGTCGTCTGGTGCGTTTGGCTTGAAATAAAGCCACACGAGCAAACCAATGAAGGCGAAGACTTCAACGTTCATGAAGGTATCAAGCATATTGCTCATGACGGGCCGAGCCTTTCTTGCTTGAGCATTTTCAGGAGGCACACAACAAGCACCAAGACGATAAAGACGAAGGGTAGTGCCCCCAATGCGATAATTGATTTTATGGCGTCAATGCTGCCCGACAATATCATCACCAAACCCAGTGCGCCTAACACCACGCCCCAGCTCAACTTGACACGGGTGCTGGGATTGAGGTCACCGCCGGTCGAGAACATCCCTAACACGAAGGCCGCGCTTACCACGCTGGTGATGATGAACAAGAATGCGGCGACAACGACCGCGGCGATGGTGAGCGCCGGTAAGGGGAAATGGCCGAGCACGAAAAATGTCACGCCGCTCACGTTATCGCGGACCACATCCAGGATCGACGCGTCGAGTTCCAATATTCCGTAGAAACCCACGCCGCCGAACACACCAAACCACAGGATTGAGAACATCGTTGGCACCAGCATGACACCGCAAATGAACTCACGGATGGTGCGTCCTTTCGATATGCGGGCGATGAATACGCCGACGAAGGGTGCCCAGGCTAGCCACCAGACCATGTATGTGAGCGTCCAGGATCGAAACCAGTTGCCAACACGGTCGTCCATGAAAGTGAAGGTGCGAAATCCGTGTGTGAATGCGCCGCTCAGATAGTCGCCGAAGGCCTGTACGATTCCACCCATGACGAAATGGGTTGGGCCGAACAATAGGATATAGATCATCAGGCCGCCGGCGACGGCCATCGCGGTATTCGAGAGTATGGCCATGCCACGGCTAAGGTCGACGGTCAAAGGTAGGATGTAGGAAAGGCAAAGCACGACAAATATTCCCAACGTGAGGCCCAGTCCCGTGTCCTGCAAGCCGAATAGCGCGTCCACGCCCTCCTTAACCTGAAACACCCCCATCGCCACCGATCCGCCGAGCCCGATGGCAATTGCAACGATCGCAAGCAGATCGCTCAACCAGCCAACGCTGCGGGTCAAGCGGTTGGCACCAAACACCTTGATGATCGGCGCGCTGACAAGACTGGGGCAGCCGAGGCGGAAGCCGAAGTAGGCGATGACAAGCCCGGTGAGCGCATAAATCGCCCAGGCATGCAGTCCCCAATGGAAATTGGTCACGAACAGCGCCAAAGAGGCCGATGCTCTGGCGTCCTCATATTCCGAGATAATCAAATAATGCGTGAGCGGTTCGGCGGTTCCCCAATAAAGCAGCCCAACGCCCATCCCGGCGGCAAAAAGCATGGACAGCCAAGACACCGTCGAGAACTCCGGCTCATCATCGTCCTTGCCAAGTTTGATCCCGCCATACCGGGATAGTGCCAGCCAAACGCTGGTGATCAGCATGAAGCTGACGGCCAGCATGATGAACCAAGCGCGGCTGCTGAATTGTATGCCAACGAGATAAGCCGCAAAGGCGGCGAGGCCGGCTGTGTCGATAATCCCCCAAACGGCAACTGCACCGGTGATCGCAAGGGCGACTATCAACAGCGGATTTGTAAACACCAAATATTCCCCATGTGCGCCCAGCCCGGATAGTGTCGCTATGCGCCCGTCGCTGGTGATTCATTTCGGCCGATGTTTGCCATACTCGGCAGCTTGACGGCAACCACTTCCGCAATGGTCCAGACATTAAGTATCGCTGAGGTGGCTGTTGCCACTCTAAGTATAGAGAGGCCTGTTGCCCGCAATGAAGATAGCTGGGTTGATCCATAATTCTGCGATGCCGGCTCTGGGAACGTGATGTTTTTGACTCTTCATAGTGAAGGTCATCGCGGTTTCAGAAATCAATCCATTGCCTGGGCCAGCAGCTCGAAAGACCGGACCCGCGCCTTGTGGTCCCAGATCGCCGCCGCGACCATCAGCTCGTCGGCACCGGTGGCCTCGATCAGCGGTGCCAGCTTGGCCTTGATCGTCGCCGGCGAGCCGTAGAACGAGCAGGCCAGCATTGACGATGCTTGCGCTTTCTCCATCGGCGACCAGAAACTTTCGATGTCGTCGACTGGCGGCGGCAGCTGGCCGCGGGTGCCGCGTACCATGCGGGTGAACTGCTGTTGTGGCGTGGTGAACAGCCGCTTCGCCTCGTCCTCGGAATCGGCGACGATGGCGTTGCAGCCGACCATCACGTATGGCTCGGCGAGCTGCGCCGACGGCTCGAACCGCTCGCGGTAGATCGTCACCGCCTGCATCAGCGCTTGCGGTGCGAAGTGCGAGGCGAAGGCGTAGGGCAGGCCAAGCATGGCGGCGAGCTGGGCGCCGTACAGGCTGGACCCCAAAATCCACAGGGGCACGTTGGTATCCTCGCCGGGGATCGCGTGGATTACCTGGTTCTCCTGCGGCGGGCCGAGCAGGGCATGCAGCTCGACCACGTCCTGCGGGAAATTATCCGAGGAGTCCGGGCCGCGCCGCAGGGCCCGCAGCGTGCGCTGGTCGGTGCCCGGCGCCCGGCCCAGGCCAAGGTCGATGCGGCCGGGGAACAGTGTCGCCAGCGTGCCGAACTGCTCGGCGATCACCATCGGTGAATGGTTCGGAAGCATGATGCCGCCGGCACCGACGCGGATCGTCTTGGTGCCGCCGGCGACGTGGCCAATGCACACGGCTGTGGCGGCACTGGCGATGCCGGCAAGGTTGTGGTGCTCAGCCAGCCAGAAGCGCGCGAAGCCGGCGGCTTCGGCGTGCTGCGCCAGGTCGAGAGCGTTGGCCAGCGCGTCGGCCGGGGTGAAGCCTTCGCCGATGTAGGCGAGGTCGAGCACGGAGAGTTTTACCATGGCGCCACTTTAGAGCAGTTCTCGGCCATACGGAATCGTAAATGGTGATGGTGGCCCACAGTAGCCCACAGTAGCCCGCTGGTTAATCCGCAAGTCCGGCGTTGTGGAGGCCGGCCAGGAAATCATCGACAATTCGGGTCAAATCATGGGTCGGTCGCCACCCCCATTCTTCTCGTGCGCGGCTATCGTCGATGGTTTGAGACCGACCGTGTAACATTGGCTTTGTTGGGTCGGGCACGAAATCGATCTGGGCATTGGGAATTTTGGCACGCACCGCGTCCGCGATATCGCCGGCAGTGGGCGTCGGCTTCGCGCCATCCACCAGGTAGTTTATCATCCTGATATTTTCCAGTGGAGCGCGAGCCATTTGCACGGTGGCGGTCGCGGCCTCGGTAATATACATCACAGGGACCCTGGTATCAGGCGTGGTCCAGACCGTGAAGGGGTTGCCTTTCGCGCTCTCCTCGATCATCCAGGAAGTGTATTGCACCATACCCGGCGTCGTGACCCCCGGCCCGATCACGGACGGATAGCGGATGCCGCGAAAATCGAGGCCGTATTTGCGTTTATAGACAAGCCCCATGTGTTCGCCAAAGGCCTTGGTCGCGCCATAAAACAACACCGGGCGTTGCAGGGTCGTGTCGGTCAGTTCGTCGCCATCGATATCGCGGCCGTAACTGCCGATCGAGCTGGAAAAAATGACCTGGCGGACATCGAACAGCCGTGCCGCCTCCAGCACATAGAATGTCCCCATGGCATTTGTTTGAATGGCGCTGGCGGGGTCGGCATCCGACGGTACCGACAACATGGCGCCAAGATGATAGATCACCTCCGGCCGCGTTGCCTTGACCACATCCAATACGTGAGAAAAGTTGCCGACGTCACCGGGAACGGCATTTACGCGGTCGAACAAGCCGCCTAAGCGTGCGGGCGAGGGATTGCGACTGAACACCGTCACGTCCGTCTCACCTGCCTGCAGCAACTGCCGGGCGACTTCAAGGCCAACAAACCCTGCACCCCCTGTAATAAGCGTCGCCATGCCCTAAGCTCCCTAATCAAGTTGAACTGCGCGATTGAAAAATATCGGCCAATGCTGCAGCAAAATATCGGTATTTGGAACCCCGTCAGATTTTTTGATCGAACTCCAAAGAAGCACAACCGTTTTCTAGCGGAATTGACATCCTGGATAATTTATTTGACCCTTTCTGGCAATCGGGACAATTCGACCGATCTGAACAACGTATAGCTGGAGGCGGCGCGGATGACATGGTCGGTCAAGGGCGAATTGGTGGTGAACTGCAATTGTGCGGTGTTCTGTCCTTGCGTCGTGTCGCTTGGCCGGCACCCACCCACCGAAGGATACTGCCAAGCCTGGTTCGGACTGCGTATTGATGAAGGCATTTACGAAGGCGCCGATCTTTCGAATTTGAACGTCGGTCTGCTGCTCGACATTCCCGGCCTGATGTCGCGGGGCGGATACACCATGGCCGGATACATAGACGAGCGGGCCAGTGATGAAGCTTTTGATGGCCTGATCGAAATCTTCACGGGCCGCGCCGGCGGCCCCACCATTGTGTTCGATCTTCTGGTTAGCAACGTCTTGGGCTTTGAGCGTGCGCCGATCGACTTCGTCACAGACGGCAAGACACGTAGTTTTCGGGTCGGGCAGAAAATCCTTGGTGAAGTCGAGCCCATTGATGGCAAGGATCCGTCGAAGCCGGTCGTCATCACCAATTCTGAATACTGGCCAGGTCCCAACATTACCGTGGCGAAGGCCAACCGGGGACGGGTCCGCGCCTTCGGCCGCATGTGGAACTTCGACGGTCTGAGTGCGGAGATCATGCCGATTAGCTGGCAAGGTTAGAGTAGTTCTCGAGCCCTTAGCTTGCGATGCCGGCCAAAGTGAGAATGCCCCAGATAATCAATCCAACGCCGACGATGTTGGCGAGCCAGTGGCCGGCCGGAACGGTTTTTTCCACGAGGACGAACAGGGCGAGGCCGGCTATCCAGTAAAGGTTCATCACGCCGCCGAAAAACAGCAACGCCATAAGGAACCAGCAGCAGCCGATACAGAATACGCCGTGTTCGACGCCCATGCGGAACGCGCCGGCCGGACCGCCTCGCCAACGGGTCAATATGAAAGACAGCGGCGAGCGGCAATGTCTGAGGCAAGTATGCTTAAGCGGCGTAAATTGATAGATCCCGGCGACAAGCAACAACCCGCCTCCCAGAGTACGGTCCGTACTTCTCAGCATGGATGAAAGCAATCCGGTTGCCTCCAACACCCATTGCGTGGCGACCGCCGCAATGCTGAATCCCGCCCAGGCGACGAGATAGGCGGATGCGAAGACCGCGGTCAGTGCGTATGGTGCCTTTGCTTCGCCCTGCTTGCGGTTCATTTTCACGAAAATCAATATCATCGGTGTTGCCGACGGCAGCATCATGGCGATCATCATCGTCCACCACATGACGAACATGAGACCGGCGTACCGCGGATCCCAAACTGCACGCGTCATCAAATCCATACCGGCGCCCGCGAGCATATAGGCCCAAGAAACCGCGACGACGAGGGCTAATGTTGCGAGAACGACGATCCTGTCTCTGTTCGCCAACCGCGAAGGATGTTGGTTGGCGGAGGCGCCGGGCAAATCCAAAGTCACTTATCGCCGTCTTTCTGGTGTACGCATAGTATCAAGCCGACAACGCTCCAGTTGGGCATTATCAGCTTGACCAGCTGAATGGGGCAAAATGGCCGTTATTGCCTTTGTCGCGCATGCTGAGATCGAGCCCGAAGCCTTTGACCACAAGCGATTTGGCCCGTGCGAGGGCCAACCGCGTATTTGCCGGATGGGCCGTGTTGTCGAGATAGTATGGCTCGCCGCTGTTGTTGCGGGACGTGACGCCTTCGATCTCGAAATTCAGAATATCGGGGATCGACACCGAGCGTTTTAGGCCATCGGCGATGAATTCGATTGACCTGTACTCGATGCCGCGAAAATCACTCACGAGGTTGTCTCGGATTCGCCCCGGAATTCCGCCCCTCTCTCCGCTGGCGATGGCACCGAGCGCTGCGCGCTGTTCGGCGTTCGCCGCTTTGTCGACAACGCAGGCAAAAACCCAGTCGCCGTCGGCCATGACTTCGCCGGACCTGATAACGAAAGCGAAATGAAGGCCGTTCAACGCAATGTCGCCAGCGCTGCCTTCGTCAATCCGAAAGGCCATCATGGCATAGCAGTTTTCTGAAGTCGCGGCTTCTTGCGGGGTCGTGTAGATGCAGGGACACAAATAGTCGCAATTGCAACTCTCCATATACTCTCCGCGAAGCGTCCAACCTTGATCACTCATTTCCAGTCCCTTTCCTATGCGTCTGTTGCCTCTCGGCGGGCCTCCGTATGGTCGAGAACTGCTCTAGTAGGACCGCGGCATGCCGAGCACGTGTTGGCCGATATAGGCCAGGATGAGGTTGGTGGAGATCGGCGCCGTCTGCATCAGGCGGCATTCCCGCCATTTGCGTTCGATATCGTATTCGCGGGCGAAGGCGAAGCCGCCGTAGGTCTGAAAACAGGCTTCCGCCGCATGCCAAGCGGCTTCGGAGGCCAACAGCTTGGCCGTATTGGCCGCTTCGCCGCAATCCTCGCCGGCGTCGAACAGCGCTGCCGCCTTACGGATGATCAGCTCGGCGGCCTCGGTTTCCGCGTGCGCCCGGGCGATCGGAAACTGCACGCCCTGATTTTGCGCAATCGGCGCGCCGAACACCACGCGGTCGTTGCCGTAGGCGACGGCGCGGTCGACGAAATAGCGGGCGTCGCCCAAGGCCTCGGAAGCGACCAGCACGCGTTCGGCGTTCATGCCGTCCAGGATGTAGCGGAAACCGCGGCCTTCCTCGCCGATCAGGCTGTCGGCCGGGATCTTCAGATCGTCGAAAAAGATCTGCGTGGTGTTGTGGTTGACCATGGTGTCGATCTTCTGGATCTCTAGGCCGTTGCCGCGGGCGGCCTTCAGGTCGACCAGAAAGACCGAAATGCCGTCCGTGCGCCGTTTGACTTGGTCGGCCGGCGTGGTCCGCGCCAACAACAGCATCAGATCGGAATAGAACGCCCGGCTGGTCCAAATTTTCTGGCCATTGACGATGTAGTGATCGCCGTTTCGCTCGGCGCGGGTCTTGAGCTGCGTGGTGTCGGTACCGGTCGTCGGCTCGCTGACGCCGAAGGCTTGCAGCCTGAGTTCACCGGTCGCGATCTTCGGCAGGTATTGCCGCTTCTGTTCCTCGCTGCCATGCCGCAACAAGGTGCCCATGATGTACATCTGCGCATGGCAGGCACCGGCCGAGCAGCCGGCATGGTGGATGGTTTCCAGGATCACCGAGGCCGCGCGCACCGGCAGCCCGGCGCCGCCGTAGGTCTCCGGGATCAGGGCAGCCAGGTAACCGGCCTCCGTCAGCGCCGCGACGAATTCCGAGGGATATTCCTCCTTAGCGTCGAGCGCGCGCCAATATTCGCCGGGAAAGCCTTCGCAGATGCGGCGGACGGAATCGCGGATCTCCGGATAATCTTGGTCGATGGGCATAGTGATCGATGTTTCGGTCATGATGGCGTTCTCCTGTGCGGTGGCGCCTAGATCAAACTGCATAAAAGTGGGATCATTTTGATGCAGATAATTTGATCTTTTTCTAAGTGTTAGAGCAACTTATCTGCGTTCGAATGAACGCAGGTTGCTCTAGCGTCCGGTAAAGCGCGGCGCGCGTTTCTCGTTGAAGGCGCGCACGCCTTCCAGCCGGTCCTCGGTCGGGACCATGCGGTTGTAGGCTTCGAGTTCGAAGGCGTAGCCGGACTTGATGTCGATCTCCTGCGCCATGGAGATGGATTTCTTGGCTTGGCGTACGGAAATCGGTCCGTTGGAAGCGATCCGCTCGGCGGTTTCCAAGGCGTCGTCGATCAGGGTCGCGTCGTCGCAAACCCGGTTGACGATGCCCCAGTCGGCGCCTTCTTCGGCCGTGAACGGACTCGCCGTCAAAATGATCTCCTTGGCCCGCCTGGCGCCGCAGGCACGCGGCAGGTTCTGGGTGCCGAGCGCGCCCGGCATGATGCCGAGCCGGGTCTCGGTCAAGGCGAAACGGGCCGAGCGCGCGG
>Ga0315336_1001120_pt1 | contig 57453 bp, 52 predicted proteins | sample ASW5metaG_FD_204512 | JGI IMG/M metagenome (GOLD analysis project Ga0315336, IMG submission 204512) | Ammonia-oxidizing marine archaeal communities from Monterey Bay, California, United States - ASW #5 | ecosystem: Environmental > Aquatic > Marine > Intertidal zone | place: USA: California...
CCTACAACTGGAACAGCACGGCCGACTTCCTGCTCGATTGCCCATACGACATCCGGAGCCAGCGCGCCAACCGCCACCGGGCGCTGCTTGAAACGCTCAACCGATCCAAGCGCAGAGCGGCGGGCCGCCGCGCGCCCGCGAGCGACGCCCATCTTGCGTTGCGACGCCTGGTCACGGGCGCCGCCGGGATCTACGCGATTTGAAGCTTGGTTGGTTTGGTCGCCCGTCAACCATCCTTCGAGGCTCGCCAAGGCTCGCACCTCAGGATGAGCCATGGTGGTTGGAGACGCGGCGGGACCGATGTGGAGCCTGGGCACCCAAGCAAGAGCGGCTCATCCTGAGGCGCTCGGACCGCAGGTCCGAGCCTCGAAGGACGGGCCGCCGGTGCAGGCGGCACAGCGCATCGATCATTTTCGACGATCACCTGCGCCGGCCCACGTCCTTTTTTTGTTGGTGGGGCTTGGGCCCGGCAAAGCCAAAGACGCTCGAACCGACTTGCCCTGCGGGGCGCGATCTGGGACATAAAGCGCCGCGAGCTAACCAACGGCAGCCCCCATGAAATTCACGCTCAACTGGCTGAAGCAGCATCTGGAAACCGACGCCCCAATCGGGGAGATCGGCGAGCGGCTTACCATGCTCGGCCTGGAGGTCGAGGAGATCGCCGACCGCGCCAAGGGGCTGGAGGCTTTCACCGTCGGCCATGTCGTGGAGGCCAAGCAGCATCCGAACGCCGACCGCCTCAAGCTCTGCATGGTCGACACGGGCAAGGAGACCGTGCAGGTGGTCTGCGGCGCGCCGAACGCGCGCACCGGCATGAAAGGCGTCTTCGCCCCGACCGGCACTTATATCCCCGGCATCGACACCACGTTGAAATCGGCCAAGATCCGCGGCGAAGACTCAAACGGCATGCTCTGCTCGGAGCGCGAGATGGGCATCTCCGACGAGCATGAAGGCATCATCGACCTGCCGGAGGACGCCGAGATCGGCGCCCCCTTCGCGGCGCTGATGGGGCTCGACGATCCGATGATCGAGATCGCCATCACCCCAAACCGCCAGGACTGCCTCGGCGTGCACGGCGTGGCCCGCGATCTCGCCGCGGCCAAGATCGGCACGCTCGTACCGTTCGAGGCCACCCCGGTGAAAGCGGCGTACGAGAGCCCGATCAAATGGGCGATCGACCTGCCGGCGGACAAGGCGCAAGCCTGCCCGATGGTGGTCGGGCGGCATTTCCGCGGACTGAAGAACGGCCCCAGCCCGCAATGGCTCCAGGACCGCCTGACGGCGATCGGGCTGCGGCCGATCTCCGCACTTGTCGATATCACCAACTTCGTCACCTACGATCTCGGCCGGCCGCTTCACGTCTTCGACGCCGCCAAGCTCAATCTCGGGTCCGATGGCGCGCTCACCATGCGCATGGCCAAGGCCGGCGAACGGGTCCAGGCGCTCGACGGCAAGGAGTACGAACTTGACGATGAGATGACCGTGATAGCCGACTCAAACGCCGTGCATGGCATCGGCGGCATCATGGGCGGCGAACATTCCGGCTGCACGGAGAGCACGACCGAGATGTTCCTGGAGGTGGCGCTCTTCGATCCGATCAGGACAGCCGCGTCCGGCCGGCGGCTCGGCATCGAATCGGATGCCCGCTATCGCTTCGAGCGCGGCGTCGACCCTGAGTCGGCGCTCTGGGGGGCGGAAGTTGGGGCGCGGCTGGTGGCTGAGTTCTGCGGCGGCGAGACGAGCGAAGTCGTGGTCGCCGGCGCCATGCCCGACTATTCCCATTCGGTGTCGCTCAGGCCCGAACGCCTGCGCGGCCTGGGCGGCATTGCGGTGCCAGACGAAGAAATCCAACGCATTCTGGAAGCGCTTGGTTATGCGGTGCGGCGCGACGGCGGCGCCTTCGCCTGCGAGGTTCCGTCCTACCGCATGGATGTCCACGGCGAGGCCGACCTGATCGAGGACGTGCTGCGCGTCCACGGCTATGACGAGATCGAGCCTGTGCCGATGCGCATCGAAACCGCACTGCCGGGTGCGGCGATCAGTCCGGCCCAGCGCCGGGTGCGCCAGACCCGCCGGGCGCTGGCGGCAAGGGGTCTGCTGGAAGCTGTCACCTATTCGTTCATGGAGGGCGACAAGGCCAAGCTCTTTGGCGACGATAGCCTGGCGCTGGCCAATCCGATCAGCAGCGACCTCGACGTGATGCGGCCCTCGATCCTACCAAATTTGATCCAGGCCGCCGCGCGCAACGCCGATCGAGGATTGAGTGACGCGGCGCTCTTCGAGTTGGGCCCGCAATACCGCGAGCCCGGCCCCGGCGGTCAGGACACCGTCGCTGCCGGCATCCGCATCGGCATGACCGGACCCCGCCATCACGCCGAGACGCCGCGCCCGGTCGATGCGATGGACGCCAAGGCCGATGCGCTGGGTGCATTGGTTGCTGCCCGGGCGCCGACCGGGAACCTGCAGGTCACGAGCGAGGCGCCCGGCTGGTATCACCCCGGCCGCTCCGGTGCGCTTAGGCTCGGCAATCAGGTGCTCGCCACCTTCGGCGAGATCCACCCCAAGGTTCTGCGCGCCCTCGACGCCAAGGGACCGGCGGTGGGCTTTGAGGTCTTCCTCGACCGTCTGCCACCATTAAAGCAAAAGGGCGGCAAGGCGCGTCCGCTTCTGAAGCCCTCGGCGCTGCAGCCGGTGGAGCGCGACTTCGCCTTCCTCGTCGACGAGGCGGTGGAGGCCGGCGTCATCCTGCGTGCCGCGCGCGGGGCGGAGAAGGCGCTGGTCACCGACGTCTCGGTGTTCGACGTCTTCCGGGGCGATGCCATCGGCGGCGACAAGAAATCCATCGCCATTGCGGTCACGCTGCAACCGACGGAAAAGACGTTGACCGACGCCGAGATCGATGCGGTCGGCCAGAAGATCGTCGCGGCGGTGGCAAAAGCGACCGGGGGTACGCTGCGGGGATAAGCAAGCGCAGATCGCCCCCATTCTAGCCTCTTTGCCCGTTTTGAGGGTATATGGGGCATGAGTTTCGGCATTGCATTTGCCGCCGCCTTTGCGCTGGCGGTTCTGTCTCAAGGTGCCGGCGCGAACGATAGGTCGGCGCGAATTAAAATCGTACACGAAGTGGAGGCCAATCTCGGGTACCAACCCGGCGACGGTTTCATCACTTCATTGATCGCCGCCTGGGCGGCATTGGGCACCCCAGGCCGGGCAGGAACGTATTTGCCGCGAATTGAAGTTCCCGCCGCGCGGGCGAGGGCCATATGCATCGTTGGCAAGGCGCTTGCGGCCAAACGCCACATCGCCAACGCGCTGCGCTTAGCCAAACAGCTAAAATACACCCGAAGCGAAGGCTGCATTGCACTCGCCGTCACTTGGGTTCAGGCTCTTGATGGCGACGAGAAAGCCGCACTCGCCACGCTCGCCGGGGCGAATAGCCGGATTTATGCCGCGCTGCTGAGCGATGCCAATGGGCGCCAATATGTGGCACGAGCTTTGGCGAGCGGACGCCACTTTACGAAGGCTTTGATCATCGCGGCACGGCTCCCCAGCCATTGGTCGAAATCGATTGCGTTCGTGGCAATTGCAAAACGTCAATACGATGCCCGCTTGAAGGTGAATGCTTCCCGCTCCCTTGGTCTGGCTGCACGCCACGCGGCGCTCATTCAGGACGGAATAAGGCGAAGAATCGCGCTCAAATCAGCGGCCGAGGAATCTATTCGCCATGGCGCACTCCGCGCTGCGCGTAAGATGTTGGTGAAGCTGAAACAGTCAATCCTTGTTAGACCGAACCACCAAATCCGAGGTGATCAGCTTTTTGAAACAGCCAAACTACAAGTGGCCGCAGGAGACGGTAATGCAGCTATGGCGACATTGGAACGGGCCTTTGTGGCCTCGATGAAAACGCCCCGAACCAAGTTCCCGCCTGTTGCCACGGAAATCGTCCGCTGGCGCGCATACCGGGACGGTCCGCCGCAGGCCTTGCGGATGGCCTTGAGGATTCAGGAGCGCCGGTTGCGCGAGCTAGCGTTGGCCGAGGTTGCCGGCGCCGTTGCGTATTCCAGTGATACCAAAAAAGCACTTACGATGTTCGACGGGTTTAAGTCCGATAGAACGAAAGACAAAGCACGCGCCCGGATTGCCGAAGCGCTGGCCCGCAGGGGTCAATACGAGCGAGCATTGACCATCGTTACCGAGATCAAGACCGAAACCTGTGTTTATGTCTTCACATGTTGGTCTCACCGCAACGATCCGCTGTGGCAAATCGCGCTAATCGCCGTTCACGCTGGAGACATCCGTGCCGCGGAGCGGGCCGCACTGGCAATACCGGGCAGCGCTTCCCGCGCGAGAACTTGGGCCGACATCGTCGGCGTGTGGTCCCTCAAGGGCCACCCCGAAGAGGCGGCACACATGATCCGTCGCCGCTACTCCGGACGGCGCCGCTATATCGCTTTGCTCAGACTCGCCACGTATAAGACACCGGCAACGCCCCGACAGCTGCCGTCGCGCCGCTGATTCAAATGACAACCGTTGGCATGCGCGCCACGCGGTCCGGTCAAAATGGTATGGACGGACAATCCCACCGTACCGTCCCCTACTTGTCCCCCGTCAAAAGAATAAGCGCGCGGTCGATGCGGGCGGTGCGCTCGGCCGGGCTTTCGCGTCGGCGGATCATGTACTCCCCGACCAGCAACCCGTAGAGCAGCGCCGCACGCGCACGGGCCTCGCCGGCCGGCTGACCCGCCTCCACGAAGCGGTCTTCCAGATACTGGCTGCGACGCATGTCCACCTTCAGAACGACACCGGCGGTGCGTTTCTCGTGGCGGGCCCAGTCGCGGATCGCCAGCTCAGGCGCGAGCGCCGCGCGGTCGGCCAGGATGTCGCGGAACAACCGGCGCAAACGGGCACCGGGTGAACCGCCCGCCGCTTCGACCGCGCCGATATAATGGTCGGTCTCGCGGGCTTCCCAATAGCCCAGCACGCCCTCGAGCAATGCGTCGCGGTCCTGGAAGTGCCAGTAGAAACTGCCCTTGGTCACGCCCAGCCTCTTGGCCAGGGGTTCAACCCGCAAGGCCTCGACGCCCGCCTCGCCGAGCAGGGCTAACCCCGCTTCGGTCCAGGCCTCGCGGTCGAGGCGCGTTTGCCGCTTTGCCAATGCTCTTTCCCTACCATACGGCACCGTATTGATTTCTTATTACCGATATGTCATACCATACGCAAGCGTATGTTTAGTATTACGCCGTTCATTCAACAAAAGGAGCTCGTCATGAAGTATGTCTTTCTCGCCGGAGCGATCCCGTTCCTCGTTCTGGGCATCGCGCACATCGTTTATTCGCTGATCGACGCACGCCGGCCTTTCCGTATCGCGCCGCGCGACCCCGACCTCGTGGCACGGATGCGAACCGGTACGCTCATCCTGACCCGCGAGACCTCGGTGTGGCGCGCCTGGATCGGCTTCAATATCAGCCACGGGATGGGCGTCACGTTGTTCGGCGCCGGGGTGCTCTATATGGCTGCGCTGCACTTCCAGGCGGTGCTGAGAGCGGCGCCGGAACTCCTCCTCGCAGCACCGGTCATTGCGGCGATCTATCTCCTGCTCTCGCTGCGCTATTGGTTCAGCATACCGGCCATCGGTTCTGCACTCGGCGGTATGTTGCTCACCGGCGGAGCAATCGCCGCGCTCGCCAACGCCTGATCGCTAGAGACCTGATCGCCCGGGACCTGATTGCTGGGCGCCTAATCGGCAAACGCTTGATCGAGACGCGGGGGAATGGTCTATCCTGAGTGCCATCGCTGAACCGCCGGGCCGCCATCCGAAACTTCGTTTAACCTGGCCCTTTAGGTGATGGAGCCGTTATGCCATCGGACAAGGCTTCCCCGCACGACGACCACTCAAGCGACCGCACCATCGATGCGCTGCTGCCGCCGGAGATGGCAATCAAGGCCGAAGACATCGGCGGCGCCAAGGCCAAACGCGACGGCCTGGCGCTGCTGACGTTGGGCATCCTGGCGGGCGCCTTCATCGCTTTCGGCGCCATCTTCATGATCACCACCATAGCCGGCGCCGGCGCCATGCCGTTCGGGCTGGTGCGGCTGATCGGCGGCACGGTGTTCTCTCTCGGCCTGATCCTCGTGGTGATCGGCGGGGCGGAGCTTTTCACCGGCAACAACCTGATGGTCATGGCCTGGGCCGGCCATGTCATCACCCTGCGCCAGCTCCTGCGCGCCTGGTTGATCGTTTATATCGGCAACTTCATCGGCGCGGCCGGCACCGCCGTGCTGGCCTTCCTGTCCGGCTGGCCAGGGCTCGGCCAGGCATTGGTGGGTAAGACCGCGCTGGCGATTGCCGCCGGCAAGGCCGGCATTCCATTCTTCGAAGCTCTGGTGCTGGGCGTCCTCTGCAACGTGCTGGTCTGCCTCGCCGTCTGGCTCACCTACAGCGCCCGGTCGGTGGTGGGCAAGGTGGTGGTGATCGTGCCGCCCGTCGCCGCTTTCGTCGCCGCCGGTTTCGAGCATTCGATCGCCAACATGTTCTTCTTCCCCGTGGCGCTGCTCATCAAGTGGTGGGCGCCGGCGGGCTTCTGGCAAGGAGCCGGCGGCAGCGCCGCCGATTTCGACCAACTGACCGTGCTTTCCATGATCGGCAATCTGGCGCCGGTTACGATCGGCAACATCGTCGGCGGCGGCTTACTGGTCGGAGCGGTCTATTGGTTCGTCTATCTGCGTCACCGTTGAGGGCGTGCCGACCTGACATTCCTTCGTTGATGCAAGTCAAGGGACCACCAGCGCCGACAGTCCAGACTGCCCGCGATCAAAAGGCTGATAGCGTGCGGATAATTTCGCGCGCGGAGCGAACGCCACGCGGGAGGCAAGGTCATGAATGAAGCGCTGGGTACCATCGACGAATTGCCGGCTGAGTATATCGAAGCCCTGAGCGGCGAAAGCACACAACCGCTGTGGCCGAGCCTGCGCAGCATCCTGCCCTACGACAAGCCGCACCACCGCACGCAGCCGCATCTATGGCGCTACGAGGCGCTGCGCCCGCTGCTGCTCAAGGCCGGCGAGCTGACCCCGATCGAGAAGGCCGAGCGGCGCGTCCTCATGCTGGCCAATCCGGGCCTGGAGGGCGAGCCCTTCGCGACGGCTTCGATCTTCTTCGGGCTACAACTCATTCTCCCGGGCGAGACCGCACCCAATCACCGCCACAGCCCCAGCGCCGTGCGCCTGATCGTGGAGGGCGACGGTGGCTTCACCACGGTGGAGGGCGAGCGCTGCCCGATGGGCCCGGGCGATGTGATACTGACCCCGGCCCTTCTGTGGCACGAGCACGAGCATCGCGGCGACGGGCCGATGGTTTGGCTGGACGCGCTCGACGCGCCGCTGGTGGTCAAGATGGAAGCGGCCTATTGCATCGAGGGCGAGCCGCAGAACGCCGGCAACCGTCCCGATTCCTCGCAGACCCGGTACCGCCGCGCCGGGCTCGTGCCTTACGACAAGCTCGACCGTATCGCCGAACACTACCCGCAATTTCGTTATCCTTGGAATGATGTGCGCGGGGCACTGACCGACATGGCCGGCGGCGCGGGGCCAAGCGATCCGGTGCAGCTCGCTTACGTGAACCCCGAGACAGGCGGCGAATGCATGCCGGTGCTGGGCTTCTCCGCGATCATGCTGCGGCCCGGCGAAGAAATGGTCGCACCCCGGCGCTCGGCCAGCGCCGGCTTCCTGGTCATCGAAGGCCAAGGTGAAAGCGAAATCGACGGCCGCACCTTGAAGTGGCAGGAGAACGACGTGATGGCGGCCCCCACCCACGCGACGATCCGCCACCGCAACGCCTCGTCGAAGACACCCGCATTCCTGATCCAGATCGACGACGCGCCAATGCAGAGGAAGCTCGGCTTCTACGAGGTGCTGGCCAACGGCAGCGAGTGATCTCGCGGGAAGGCCGGACATCAACTTTGATCCAACAAGGCTGGTCCTCATCCTGAGCCTGTCGAAGGACGCACGACCTCTTTCCGCCGGCCCGCCCCGCCCTTCGACAAGCTCAGGGTGAGGCTCCGTCTTTGGCGCCGGGTATCCATCCTTCGAGGCTCGATGTCGCTCGCACCTCAGGATGAGCGGCGGCGATTGCAGGATGAGCAGCCGCGGGTTGAGCGAGATGTCGAAGCAACACCGATCAATCCGATGCGGTAAGAGCGGCTCATCCTGAGGCGCTCGGCCAATGGCCGAGCCTCGAAGGACGAGCCGACGGTGCCAACCTCAGGCCGGTGCAAGAGCATCGCCCATTGCTAACCGTCCCGGCCGTGCTTAAGTTCCGGCGTCCGGGCGTAGCGCCCGCCTCCAAGCGGCCTCCCGCATTGCCAGTCATCCCATGACCGACCTCGCCCATATCCGCAATTTCGCGATCATCGCGCATATCGACCATGGCAAGTCGACGCTGGCCGACCGCCTGATCCAGAGCTGCGGGGGCCTCGCCGACCGCGAGATGAAGGAGCAGGTCCTCGATAGCATGGAGTTGGAGCGCGAGCGCGGCATCACCATCAAGGCCCAGACCGTGCGCCTCGACTACAAGGCCGCCGATGGCGAACGCTATTCGCTCAACCTGATCGACACGCCCGGTCATGTCGACTTCACCTACGAAGTCAGCCGCTCGCTGGCGGCTTGCGAAGGCTCGCTGCTGCTGGTCGACGCCTCCCAGGGTGTGGAGGCGCAGACCCTGGCCAACGTCTATCTCGCCATCGAGGCCGACCACGAGATCGTCCCGGTCTTGAACAAGATCGACCTGCCGGCATCCGAACCCGAACGCATCCGCGAGCAGATCGAGGAGGTGATCGGCATCGACGCAAGCGAGGCGCTGCCGATCTCGGCCAAAACAGGCGAGGGCATCGACGCCGTGCTCGAGGCGCTGGTCACGCGCCTGCCACCGCCCAAGGGCGAGGCCGATGTCAGCCTGAAAGCGCTGCTGGTCGATAGTTGGTACGACGCCTATCTCGGCGTCGTCATCCTGGTACGCGTGGTCGACGGCAGCCTGAAGAAGGGCATGAAGCTGCGCATGATGGCGACCGGCGCCGCCCACGACGTCGAGCGTGTCGGCGTCTTCCGGCCGAAGATGAACGATGTCGAGGCCCTCGGGCCAGGCGAGATCGGATTTATCATCGCCGGCATCAAGACCGTCGCGGATTGCCAGGTCGGCGATACGCTGACCGAGGAGCGCAAACCGACCGCCGAGCCGCTGGCTGGCTTCCACCCCAGCCTGCCGGTCGTGTTCTGCGGGCTCTTCCCGATCGACTCCGCCGACTACGAGCGCCTGCGCGAAAGCCTCGCCAAACTCGCGCTGAACGACAGCTCGTTCCATTCCGAGCCGGAAACCAGCGCCGCGCTAGGCTTCGGCTTCCGGGCCGGCTTCTTGGGCCTGCTCCATCTGGAGATCGTCCAGGAACGCCTCAGCCGCGAGTTCGACCTTGATCTGATCACCACCGCGCCCTCGGTGATCTACAAGATCCATCTGAATTCCGGCGATGTGCTGGAGCTCCACAACCCTGCCGACATGCCCGATCCGATGAAGATCGATTTCATCGAAGAGCCCTGGATCCGGGCCACCATCCTGGTGCCCGACGACTACCTGGGAGGCGTGCTCAGCTTGTGCACCGAACGCCGCGGCGAACAGCTCGACCTCACCTATGCCGGCAGCCGCGCCATGGTGGTCTATCGCCTGCCCTTGAACGAAGTCGTCTACGACTTCTACGACCGGCTGAAATCGGCCAGCCGGGGCTATGCCAGCTTCGACTATCAGCTCGACGAGTACCGCAAGGGCGAACTCGTCAAGCTCTCGATCCTGGTCAATGCCGAGCCCGTCGATGCGCTTTCCATGATCGTGCCGCGTTCGGCGGCCGAAGTCCGCGGCCGCGCCATCTGCGAGCGCCTGAAGGATCTGATCCCGCGCCAACTCTTCAAGATCCCGATCCAGGCCGCGATCGGCGGCAAGGTGGTGGCGCGCGAAACCATCTCGGCGATGCGCAAGGACGTGACCGCCAAATGCTATGGCGGCGACGTTTCCCGCAAGCGCAAGCTGCTCGACAAGCAGAAAAAGGGCAAGAAGCGGATGCGCCAATTCGGCAAGGTCGAGATCCCGCAGTCAGCTTTCCTGGAAGCGCTCAGGATCAAGGACGAGTAACGGGTGGACGGCGGCTGGCGCGCCCTGGTCCTATTGGCCCTGCCGGCGCCGTAGCCAGTCCGCTTTCTTCGCTTTGCCCGTGCCTAAGCCGGCCCTTACCCCCAAACAGCATCGATGCTCATCCTGAGGTGCTCGCACCAGCGAGCCTCGAAGGATGGCCCCCCAGAGACGGCGTCACCGAGGGCCCATCCTTCGAGGCTCGGACCTACGGTCCGAGCACCTCAGGGTGAGCCGCTCTTGATTTGTCGACGCGATTGCTCCCTGCGGCGGACCCTAGCGCCGATTCCGTGCGGACCGGAACCAGGCCCCCTAGTGCGTACCGCGCCGGCGCAGGGCGTCGACGGCGAAGAACAATACGCCGATGATCGCCAATACCAGCCACATCGGTGAGGTCAGCAGCACGGTCTGGATCGCGGGATCCCACAGCCAGGCGCTGACGTAACGCTGGACCACCGCCTGCGCGAGGTTGAGGCTGGCGATATCGACGATTGCCCAGGTGGCGCCAATGGTCGACGCCTTGTAAGTCGCGGTATCGACAAAGCGATAGAGATCAAGCGCCAGAACCCCCAGCGCCGTGGCGCCAAAGAAGTATCCAATCCAACGCATCATTGCATTCGGCCCCGGCTCATGACCTGACGTGATGCTGCATACAGCACTAGTCACCCGGCAGCCAAGTCCAATAGACTATCGCCCGTAAGACAATACGCCACAGGCGGCGAACAAATAACTGGAGGGACGAGGAAATGTTCAAGGAGTTCCGCGACTTCGCCATGCGCGGCAATGTAATCGACATGGCCGTCGGCATTATCATCGGCGCCGCTTTCGGCACGATTATCAAGTCGATGGTCTCCGACGTGATGATGCCGCCAATCGGAATGTTGCTCGGCAATATCGACTTCTCAGAGCTCTTCGTCGTGCTCAAGGCCGGTGCCCAGGCCGGACCCTATGCCACCGTCAAAGCCGCGAAGGCCGCCGGCGCCGTGACCCTCAACTACGGTGTCTTCATCAATACGGTGATCAGCTTCGTGATTGTGGCCTTCTGTATCTTCCTGGTCGTCAAGCAAATGAACAAGCTGAAGAAGAAGGAAGAGGAGGCACCCGCGGAGCCGCCCAAGGACGAGGTGCTGCTCACGGAGATCCGCGACATCCTCAAGTCGCAGGCGAAATGACCCTCAATCGGACGAATGGTCGATGACGGGATTTGGGGCCGCGCCGCCGCGGCCCCATTCGTCATTAAGAAAACGTCAACCATGTTAATCAGTTAGCAACCATATTCGGATCAGATGTTGGCCTTGAGGGGACCACCGCAACATCCGGGCGAACCGTGCCATGTTCATCGAGATCGAAACTGACGCCGGGCGACGCATACTGAACAGCACCTACATTGTCAGCGTCGAGCCACTCGGTCGCGGATGCGCCGTTCGCCTCGCCAGCGGCGACGATGTCGAGAGCCTCGTGACCGAGCTGTCCTACGAGGCGGTCAAGTCCGGGCTTCGCTACGGCGGGGTCGAGGTCGTCACGCGGCCATCCGACGAGCCGTCCCTGACCGCGCTACGGCCTGTCGCCTCGGATTAGAACCTCTTCCAATACCGAATTATGCTCTGACCGGCACCATCCCCCAGGGGTGGTGGTGCTGGCCACTGCTGTTCGCAACTGTTGACGCTCCGCGCCCAATAACGCAAATTTCGCCCGGGTGCATACTCAAATGATCCTAATTCTGTCCCGATTGGGGAGGAGCGTTACATGGCCGGTGAAAACGACAAGTGGGAATTCTATACCGACAAAAAGGGTGAACACCGTTGGCGGCGAACCGCCAGCAACGGCAACATCGTCGGTTCCTCAAGCGAGGGGTATTCCAAGAAAAGCTACGCAGCCGCGAATGCCCAACGGCATGGCTACGAAGGCAATCCCAAAAGCCTCGGCGCGGACGACAACTGGGAGTTCTACGCCGACAAGGGCGGCGACCATCGTTGGCGGCGGCGGGCCACCAACAAGGAGCTCGTCGGCTCGTCGAGCGAAGGGTATTCCAGCAAGGGTGCCTGCCGCGAGAACGCCAAGCGCAATGGCTTTTCCGCCTAGCAGTTAATCGAGTGACCGCCGGCGCCGGAGGCGGTAGCGCCTTCGGCGCCGGGTGGTCGCTTCAATCAAGCCAAAGACCGGGCAGCCGCTAGCTGCTCTTCTTGTTTGACGGCTTACGCATTTTCTTGCGCATGGGCTTGCGGGCAGGCCCCTTCGGCTTGGTGCCGCAAATCACGGCATATTTGCGCTTGGCCTTGTGCAGCCGCACCAGCAGCACGTGCCGCGCCCTGTTGTGGGCGGCGATCCAGCGCTTGCCGCGCTTGGTCGTATAGTAGGATTTGCCGCAATAGCGAACCTGCTCTGTGTAGCTGTTGGGCGGCATTTTGCGTTTCGCCCTAGCCTTCGCGGCTTTGGCGCCCTTGGCGGACTTCATGGCCTTGGTCGGCCTCTTCTTCTTTCGAACCTCCGCCGGACGCAACAGCCGGATCTGGCGTCCGAACTTGCCGGCCTTGGCTTGCGAGCCCTTCTTCTTGCTGTAAGCGGTGAGGTAGGTCTTTCCGATCTCGGCCAGTGACGGGTTCGCGCCCATCACAGCGGCCGCCAGAACCATAAGGGCAACTCTTTTCATCGAACATTCCCCTTCCATCGTAGCGGTTTATATGCCGCATTCCATGAAGTCATTTACAACCAACATCTGCCGAATTCCATCGAAATCTGCGTAGGATCCGCAGATGTCGTTGCGCCAATGGGACCGGCGGGAAAGCCCGCGAGCGGGTCAACCAAGGGGCCCAGATCGACAAATACGGCCGCTGCCGCTTGCGACGGCGGATCGGCCCCCCAGATGTTGGCGGTCGCGAGCGGCGCTGCTATCTTCGTGGGTGCCGATACCGGAGGGGTGGCCGAGTGGCTGAAGGCGCACGCTTGGAAAGCGTGTATGCGGGAAACCGTATCGTGGGTTCGAATCCCACTCCCTCCGCCAATACCGGTCATTCGATATCCAGGGCATGTTGACGCGCCGCCGGTCGGGCATCGACCGTTTGCGGCGGTGTTTTTTTGCCAGATATCTCAAGCTGATTGAATTATGCGAGGGCCACGTTGCGGCAGCGCGGCCAAAAGCGGCGTCGCAATTCCGGCTAGGCCGAGTTCCTTGGCGACGGTTCAGTCGCGGCGCGCGTCGAGGATCGCTTTTATCAGATCTTCCGGAACGTCGTCGGGCAGGGTTTCCTCCGGCGCGCCCAGGATGGATTTTCCGATTTCGACCGACTGGCGATACGCGGCCAGGTATTCCCGGCATTCCCGGCAAAACCGCAAATGCCGCTCAAAAGTGTGGCGCTGATCCTCCGGCAGCGTCCCGTCATGATAGTCCAACACGAACGCCTCGAATTCCCGGCAGGTGATCAGCCAGGGCAGGCTGCCTTGCATCTTGCCTTTGATGAGGCGCCGCAATCTGTCGATGTTAGCCATCGCCATGCCCACCTCGCAAGATCGGCTCCAGCAGCGTTTTCAACGCTGATCGGGCGCGGTGAAGACGGGTTTTGACGTTGCTTTCAGAAATGTCCAAATACTCAGCCACTTCTTTGGTGCTCAGTTCTTCGATGTCGCGTAATAGCAGAACGACACGGTAATTTTCCGGCAGTTCAAGAATTTTTGATCGAGCAAGATCGCGCATCGATTCGCTCTCAAGCACCTCCAGAGGGTCCGGCAATCGGCCCCAGGACGGCTCGAGGCGGCAGTCGCCGGCGTCGAAATCGGGCAACAGCTCGTCGATCGAGGTCTCACCCGCTCGGCGCCGCGAACGCAACTTCATCAGCGCCTCGTTGACGGTGATGCGGTGTACCCACGTTTTAAGCGTCGAGCGGCCCTCGAAATCGCCGATTTTGGCGAACGCCTTCATGAAAGCCTCCTGAACACAGTCATCCGCCAGGCTGCGGTCGCGCACGATCCGAAAGGCCAACTGGCGCATCCAGCCGATATGCAGGCGGACAAACTGTTCGGCGCTCGCCGGGTCGCCGCTCCGCAAGCCCTCCAACAAGGACCGCTCATCACGCTCGGCTTGCGTTTTGCCGGTCTTCTTCTCGGCCTTCGTCAACAAGGTCCCCCGTTTCAACTCGCCAGTTTACTTGGCGTAGCCACCGCCTCTTACCCGCTTACGTTTCGCACGCACATGATATGAGCGGAGTTGTCGTTGTCTAGCACATGGGATGTCCATTGGGCTGAACCAACGAACGCGATGTCATCGGGGACAAGCCCTCAAGTTCGCGGCAACGCGTTCGTCCGGCGCAGGCTGTAACCACCATCGTACGCGGTGCATCTCAATATCATCGATACACTGACGCCAAGGGATAGGACGGCCTTGATGCGCTTTGTCATCAAGTCCCTATTGACGCGCCGTTCACCTGTGTCACTCATGAGCTAGGACCTCAATGCCGCACTTCGGCCGCCGAACCGCCGACCGGGCACTGGCGCCCACGGGTAACGCGATCTAGGTCTGTGTAGGTTTGACGGACTGAAAGCACGACCATGGGCGCACCCGCCGCGGCCGGCATCATCGACGCATGTTCCATAGCCGATCGCGTCACTGGCTCATCGACACTGTTAGGCACAAGCTAGGAACCAACGAAGAAATGGGAGGTCGAAAGACCGATGAATAAGATTTCGATTGCAAAAGAAGCGGCGCTAGAAGATCGGCAGCCGGAATACGCCCTGGCGGGCGAGGTCGATCTGGTCGTCGTGCAGATCGACGGTGAGGTGTCGGTTTTCTATGGCCGCTGCCTGCACCGCGGCGCCTTGATGGCGGACGGCTTCGTTCGGGACAACAATCTCGTCTGCGGGGTCCACAACTGGGATTACCGAATCGATACGGGCGTCTCGGAGTACTCCAATTCCGAAGCTTTGCAGAAGTTCTCCTCATGGGTCGAGGGCGGCGAGGTGCTCGTCGACGCCGATGAGATCGCGGCCTGGGCCGAGGCGCACCCGCAGCCTTTCAATCGCGACGCCTATCTCGGCCTCTACGCCGATTCGGGCCACGGAACGGCGGAAGAGCCATACAACGCGCTGATCCGCGACTATGCGCGCGACGGGCTCACGAAAACGGGGCACCATGGCGCAGTGACTTCCATGGGCGTTTCGCGCGAGGAATTGCCCACATGGGACGACATACAGATCGTCACCGCGCAGCTCCATCGCCCACCGTTGCTCGACGACGACGCGGTGGCGACCGACGTAGTCATCGGCCCGAACGCACAGAAGCCGCTCAAACTCGAGATCCCGCTTTTCGTTTCCGATATGAGCTTCGGCGCGCTCTCCGAAGCGGCCAAGGTCTCGCTGGCAACTGGGGCGGAGCTGGCCGGAACCGGGATCTGCTCGGGCGAAGGCGGCATGTTGCCCGAAGAACAGGAAGCCAATTCGCGCTATTTCTACGAGTTGGCGTCGGGTCGTTTCGGCTTCGACTGGGACAAGCTCTCACGCGTCCAGGCCTTCCACTTCAAGGGCGGCCAGGGCGCCAAGACCGGCACTGGCGGCCACCTGCCGGGCCCCAAGGTCAAGGGCAAGATCGCGGAAGTGCGGGGGCTCAACGAAGGCGAGCCGGCGATCTCTCCGCCGCGCTTTCCCGACTGGACGGAAGTCAGCCAGATCAAGGAATTCGCCGATCAGGTCCGTGACCGTACCGGCGGTATTCCGATTGGCTACAAACTTTCCGCCCAGCATATCGAGAAGGATATCGATGCGGCCCTCGAAGTCGGCGTCGACTACATCATTCTGGATGGCCGCGGCGGCGGCACGGGCGCCGCGCCGATCATCTTCCGCGACAACATCTCCGTTCCGACGATCCCGGCGCTTGCCCGCGCGCGCCGGCATCTGGACGGTTTGGACCGCAAGGACGTCACGCTCGTCATCACCGGAGGCTTGCGCAAGCCGGCCGATTTCATCAAGGCCATGGCGCTCGGCGCCGATGCGATCGCGGTCTCAAATGCTGCCATGCAGGCCATCGGCTGCATCGCCATGCGGGCCTGCCACACCAACAACTGCCCGGTCGGCATCGCGACGCAGAAGCCGCATCTGATGAGCCGGCTGGTGATCGAGAAATCGGCCAATCAGTTGAAGAATTTCTTCGAGACGTCGGTCGAACTCATGCAGGTCATGGCGCGGGCCTGCGGACACGATCACCTGTCCAAGTTCACGCACGACGACCTGACGGCGTGGAAGAAGGACATGGCCGAGCTGTCGGGCGTCGCTTACGGCGGCGTAGCGTAACCTATCGAAATGGCGGGATCAGAAATGAACACGGAACAACTCGACTGGATCAGTGTCGGAAAAACCGAAGACCTGGCCGAAGGCCGCGTCAAGTCGGTCACGGCGCGGACCGTTTCGATCTGCCTTTCCCATTTCGACGGGAAATGGGCGGCAATGAACAATCATTGTCCGCATCAGGGCGGACCGCTTGGCGAGGGCTCGATCGAAACGGGTGCGGACGGCCAATGCTGGATCCGCTGCCCGTGGCATGGCTGGGATTTCCATCCTCTTACCGGCGCGCCTCCCGGCGGCCATGAGGATAGCGGCCAGCAGCTCTATCCCGTCGAGGTTCGCGACGGCGAGATATTCGTCGGCCTGGAACCGGAGCCGGCCCATGCCCGGACAGCCACCGACGTGATCGCAGAAACCTTGGTCAACTGGGGCGTCAAACGTGTATTCGGCATCGTCGGGCATTCAAACCTGGGTCTCGCCGACGCCATTCGTCTGCGCGTCCAGGCCGGCGAGATGGGCTATGTCGGCGTGCGCCACGAGGGTGCTGCGGCCTTCGCGGCCTCGGGCTACGGCAAGCTGACCGGCAAGCCGGCCGCGTGTCTCACCATCGCCGGGCCGGGTGCCACCAATCTCCTGACCGGGCTTTGGGATGCCAAGGTCGATCGGGCGCCGATCCTGGCGTTGACCGGTCAGGTGCAGACCCAGGTCTTCGGCCCCGGCGCCTTCCAGGACATCGACTTGCGCTCCGCCTTCGATGCCGTGACCAAATTCTCGCAGCCGGTCCTCAGCACATCGCGGCATGCCGAATTGGCCTCGCTGGCCTGCAAGACGGCCATCGTAGAACGTGACGTCTCGCATCTGATCTTCCCCGACGATGTCCAGACCCAACTCGCGCCAGACGAAAAGGCAGGCACGCCGGACGGGCGGATCTCGCACCCGGCTGTCGTCCCTTCCGAAGCCGATCTTGAGAAGGCCGCGAAGATGATCGGCGGCGCGAAGCGGCCGATCATCGTTATGGGCTATGGCGCGGTTGACGCGCGCGAGGCCGTGATGGCTCTCGCCGAGACGCTCGGCGCGCCCGTGCTGACGACCTTCAAGGGCAAGGGGCTGATCCCGGATTCGCATCCCAACGCCGCCGGCGTGCTGGGCCGCTCGGGCACGCCGATCGCGAGCTGGTTCATGAACGAAGCCGACCTGATCATTGCGCTCGGCTCGTCCTTCTCCAACCACACTGGCATCGAGCGATCGAAGCCGATCGTCCAGGTCGATTTCGAGCGCATGCAGCTGGGCCGCTTCCACCCGGTGGCATTGCCGGTCTGGGGCGAGATCGGTGAGTTCTGCAAGGCCATCGGACCCCGGCTCAAGAGATCCGGCGATGCCGCCGATCAGATCGCCGAGCTGCCCGAACGCTGGCGCATCTGGCGGGAAGAAAAGCAATCCCGCCTCTCCGAAGAAAAGGGAAAGGGCGTGCATTCGGCGGCCATTTTCGGTGTCCTCTCCGACGTCATTCCGCCGGATGCCGTGATTGCCGTCGATGTCGGCAACAACACCTATTCGTTCGGCCGCTATTTCGAGACCAAGGGCCAGCGTGTCTTGATGTCGGGCTATTTGGGCTCAATCGGTTTCTCTTTCCCGGCCGCCTTGGGCGCCTGGTCTGCGACCCAGGATTTCGCCGAATATGCCGGGCGCAAGGTCGTTTCAATTTCCGGAGATGGCGGCTTCGGCCAGTATCCGATGGATTTCACCACGGCCGTCAAATACGGCATGGATATCACCCATATCCTCCTGAACAACGGCGAGCTGGGCAAAATTTCCAAGGAGCAGCGCTCCGGCGAATGGCCAGTCTGGGAGACCGATCTCCACAACCCGTCCTTTGCCGCTTTCGCCAAGCTGTGCGGCGGGCACGGCGCACGGGTCACCGAGGCGAAAGGCTTGAAGGACGCCATCGTAGAGGCGCTCAATTACGACGGTCCGGCCTTGGTCGAAGTCATGGCCGATGCGGAGCTCTTCTAGCGCCGCGCGGCTTTTCGGCAAATCCAAAGAGAGAGATCAGATGAGTGATCAAGAAAACCTCGGGCGGGTCGCGCCCGGAAAACTGGCCGGTGCGCGCGATCTGGCCCACAAGGCGGTCCAATGGGCGACGAAGGCAGCCAGGGCCAATCTTGAAGCGGCCCCCGACGACAGCCACTCGAACCTCGGCTGGGATCCAAAGCATGGCGCGTTCCGGTCGCAGCCGATCCCCAACGACGGTGGCACCTGCTTCATTGGCTTTGCGATTGCCGATTGCGAGCTGTTCGTGGTCCGCGACGGCCAGGACATGGCCCAATACAAGCTCGCTGGGAAAACCGATGCGGATGCCGGCGCGTGGCTGGACGGTCAACTGACCGAATTGGGCCTCAAGCCAGCCACGTCAGTGGCGCTGCCCTACGAAATGCCGGCATCGGCCGAACAGATCGGCACTTACGCGCCGGACGCGGTGGCCGAGGAGCTCAAGGTCCTGGCCGCGTGGTACTCGCTCGCCGACACGGCCTTGACGGCTTTCGCCAAGGAAAACGACTATCTGCATCCGGGGCCCAGCCCCGTGCGCTGCTGGCCGCACCATTTCGACTACGCGACCTATGTCAGCCTCGAGGAGGGCGATTTCGAAACCGCACGCGGCGTGGGCGTTGGCATGTCGCCGGGCGATGAGAGCTACGCGGAACCATATTTCTACATCAACCCGTGGCCGCATCTGGACAAGGCCAGCCTGCCGCAGCTCCCGGCGCCGGGCCATTGGCACACCGAGGGGTTCGTTGGCGCCATCGCGACGGCGAGCGAAATCCTGTCCTTGTCGGGCATTCCAGGTGAGCTCTCGGCCTTCATCGACGCCGCTTTTGCCGCCGGGCGCGAGTCGCACGGGGCATAGCGCCATATGGCTGCCGCACTGACGATCGCCGTGTTGTTCACGTTCTCCATCTTTGTCGTGCGCGTCGCCGGCGTTGCCATGCGAATAACGGGCGTGGCGGAGAACGTCGCCCGGTTCCAATGCATTTCAGCGCTCACCGGCGCTGGGTTCACCACCTCGGAATCCGAGATGATCGTGAACTATCCAATTCGCCGCCGGATCATCGTTGCGCTGATGATCCTCGGTAACCTGGGCCTGGCTTCAACCGCCGCCACGCTGATTGTCTCTTTTGCCTCCGTTGAGCCCAACTCAGAGGCCGTCGCCGGTCAGGCAATGCTTTTCCTGGGAGCACTCGCGCTGACCCTGATCGTGATGTCGAACAAGACCGTCGACCGGTTGATGTGCGGCTTCGTTGGATATGTCCTCATGAGGACAACGTCTCTTGGAAAACACCGGTTCCATCGCCTGCTTCAGTTGCGCGGCGGAAATAGCGTCGCCGAACATATTTATCGTGGCAGCCAAGACGTTGCGATTGGTGATCTGCCACCCTCCTTGCGCCAGATGACGCTTCTGGCGATCAGCGGAAGTTCTGGATATCGGACCGGTCCGCTGGACGACACTCAAACGGTTTCGCCCTCCGATGTTCTGATTTGCTACGCCAGCGACACGGCGCACGAGGCCTTCGAAGAAGCGCTGGCGTAGGAACGGTCGGCGGTTTGACACGATCGTGAAGGCCGCCACCAATTCCACCTGAGCCCAAAATGCGCTAGACCGTAGGCTTCCGCAACCAGAGCCCTGGAGCCTCCCGCATGCGCAGTCGCCAACGCTTTCTGACAGCCGGCCGCTCCTGCCTGTTCGCCAGTGCGGCGCTTGCCGTGATCGCCGGTTCTCCCACGGCGCCGGGCGCTGCCGAGCGGCCGCTGATCGACACCCACATCCACTACAGCCACGACGCCTGGACGCAACTGCCGCCGCCGCAGGCCATCAAGGTGCTGCGCAAGGCGGGCTTGCGGAAGGCATTCGTCTCCAGCTCCAACGACGACGGCACGCAGAAGCTCTACAAGGCCGCACCTGGCCTGATCGTGCCGGTCCTGCGCCCCTATCGGCGGCGCGGCGAGATCTCGACCTGGTTCAAGGACAAGACCGTCATCAAGATGCTGGGCGGCCTGCTGGCCAAGAACACCTATGCCGGCATCGGCGAACTGCACATCTACGGCAAGGACGCCGACAGCGAGGTCATGCGGGCCGTCGTCCGGCTGGCCCAACGCTATAAGATCTTCATCCACCTGCACGGCGACGCCGATGCCGTCGATCGCGTGTTCGTCCAGGATCCGGGCGCCACGGTCCTTTGGGCACATTCGGGGTTCGCCCAGCCCGACGAAGTCGGCGCGATGTTGTCCAAGCACAAACGCCTGTGGTCGGATTTGGCCTTTCGCACCGAGCACGCTTCGGGTGGGAGCGTCGATCCCGAATGGCGGAAGCTTTTTCTGAAATTCCCCGACCGCTTCACCGTCGGGACCGACACCTTCGCACCGGAGCGCTGGTACTACGTCGGCGAGCACGCGAAGTGGACGCGGGGCTGGCTGAAATCGCTGCCCGCCGACCTCGCCGACCGGATCGCCTATAAGAACGCCGAGGCCCTCGCCGCCTGGGCGCTGCGAAAGAAACCATGATTTTTAGGGCTTCGCAGTCAATTTTTGCCGGAATCGCCATGTTGGCCTGTTCATTCCCTGCGCTTGCCGGGGATTGCCGAACCGACAAACTGGCCAAGGCCGAAGCCCTGTCTGCGCCGCCGGTGGCGCTCGTCTACAAGATCCATCCGGGCCCGATCCGGGTCGGAGCACCCTTTGCGGTTGAGGTCGTCGCGTGCATTGCGCCCGATGGAAAGGCGCCGCGGCGCATCCGCGTCGACGCGCGCATGCCGGCGCACGGCCATGGCATGAACTACCGCCCGAGCGAACGGAAGATCGGCCCCGGCCATGCGCGGTACGACGGCTTCGTCTTCCACATGCCGGGGCGCTGGGCGCTGACCTTCGATGTTTTCACAAGCGCCGGCCGCAAGCGCCTGACGGTGAACTTCGACATCAAACGATGAGGCTCATGCCACGGCTCGGTGCGCCAGTGGGAGCAGCGCTTGTCCTGGCGGCTGGCTGGTCGCAGGCCCAATCCGCGGTCGAATTCTCAGCCACGGAAAAAGCCGCCATCCTGCTGCACGGCCCGTGGCCGGTGGCCATGACGCCAGACCCCAGCAACCGGGTCTCCGGCCAATCCAAGGCCATCGCCTTCGGCCGGGCGCTGTTCTCCAGCCGGCTGCTCTCCGCCGACCGGAAACAAAGCTGCGCCAGCTGTCACATTGCCAACGCCGGCTTTAGCGACGGTCGTCCACGCAGCATCGGCAGCGCCCGCGTCGACCGCAACGCGCTCGCGCTCTATAACCTCCGCCTCAATCGCTGGTTCGGCTGGGCCGGTCAATCGGACAACCTCTGGGCCCAAAGCCTGCGCCCGATCCTCGACACCAAAGAGCTGCGCGCCACGCCGCAGATGATCGCCCGCCGGATCACCGGCCATCCTGACTTTGCCCGGCGCTACCTCGGGCTGTTCGGAAGTCGCCCAGCGACGCACCCGCCCGAGACGGTGCTGGTCAACATCGCCAAGGCGCTGGCGGCCTATCAGGAGACCATCGTCAGCGGACCCACCCCGTTCGATGCGTTCCGGGATGCTCTGGCTCGCGGCGACAGTGCGGGCATCGCTGCCTATCCCGTCCCTGCCAAGCGCGGGCTCAAGATTTTCATCGGCAAGGGCAAATGCAGCATCTGCCATTTCGGGCCCAACTTCACAAATGGCGAATTCCACAATATCGGCGTCAAGCACTTCGTCGCCCGCTCCCGCGTCGACAAGGGCCGCTATGGCGGCATCCAGCAGCTGAGAGCAAGCCGCTACAATCTGCTGGGCCCGTTCAATGACGACAAAACCCGCTCGACGGCCGGCTTCACCAAGCGCGTGCGCCTGCATCCGCGCAACTGGGGTGAATTCCGGGTCCCGTCGCTGCGCAACCTCGCGCTGACCGCCCCCTATATGCATGACGGCAGCATGGCGTCACTTAGCGACGTGGTCCGGCACTATTCGGAGCTCAACGAAGACCGCTTGCACCAGGACGGCGAGCGCCTCTTGCGCGCGCTCAAACTCAGCAAGACCGAGAGCGCCGACCTTGTCGTATTCCTAAAAACCCTAAGCGAGCGGCGCTAGTGCCTTTTTGCCTGCCGGGCCCCGCCTCCGCTGCTAGGCTATGTCGCATTCGCGGCGCGGGAGGTGAAAGTGAAGCTTGCGCAGAAGCAGATCGACGCTTACGAGCGCGATGGCGCGGTGCTCTTGAAAGCCGCGATCGGGCCGGATTGGTTGAAGCGCGTCGCCGCCGCCATCGAGCGCGACATTGCGACCCCGGGGCCCTTCTGCCACAGCTACCTGCCGGAGAACGGGCGAGGCCGCTTCCATGGAAACCTGCGGATCTGGCAGAATGATCCGGATTTCCGTGACTACTGCTTCGCATCGCCACTGCCGGCGCTGGCCGCCCGGTTCTTCAGTTCAGCCAAGGTCAATCTGCTCTACGACCAACTCTTCGTGAAGGAACCGGGCACGACCAACCCAACCCGCTGGCACAGCGATCAGCCTTATTGGGCAGTCAAAGGCTGGCAGATAATGTCCTTTTGGCTGGCGCTCGACCCGGTGAGCACGGAGACCGGGCGTCTTGAGTTCGTGCGCGGCTCGCACCGCTGGGGCCGCTGGTTCCAGCCGGAACAGTTCGGCGAGCGGGTTGACGAGAAAGTCTACGCCAGGAACCCCGATTTCGAGCCGATACCGGATATCGAGGCCGACCGGGCGGCTTACGACATTGTCGCCTGGGACATGGAACCGGGCGACCTTCTAGCCTTCCACGCGCTCACCCTGCACGGCGCCGGGGGCAATCATCGAGACGACGTGCGCCGCCGAGGCTACACGGTCCGCTATACCGGCGACGACGCGGTCTACGACAAGCATCCCGCGACCGCCAAGGGGCTCGACGATCCTGCCCTCAAAAACGGCGATCCCCTCGACGGCGAAGTCTTTCCGGTGGTTTGGCGGGCTGGGAGCAACGTCGCCGGGTGACCCGGTTTTTCGTCCATTCGGCACCGACCAACACCCCCGCCTGACTGACTTTTGGCTCTGCCGGTACCAAGCCAGCCCTCTCCCCCTCCCGGCCACCCACGGGATCGTACGCTCATGGGCGGTCGGGAGGGGGAGAGGGCTGGTGCGGGCGCCAGCCACAAAGAGCCCGGCCCAGCGATGGCGCGGGCCGGTACGGAAACCGCGAAAGCGGAGAAAAGCCCTACTTCGGCAAAGTCGAAGCCAGCGCGAGATCCTTGAAGACCGGCGCGCGCTTTTCCATCAGGGCGCTTGCCGCCTCGCGCAAATCCTCGCTCAGGAACATGCCAGCCTGCCAGGTCGCGATGTGGTTGAGCCCGTCAGCTATGGAGTGGTCGCGCGTGTAGTTCAGCATCTCCTTGGTGCCCGCCACGGCCAGCGGCGAATGCCCGGCGATCCGCCGCGCCAGCGCCGTCACCTCATCCAGCATGGTCGCATGATCGGCAAAGACCGCGTTCACCAGCCCGCAATCTTTGGCCTCCGCGGCGGTCATCCGGCGGCCGGTGAAGGCAAGCTCGCGGGCGAGGCCGTCCGGCATGACCCTCGGCAGGCGCTGCAACGTGCCCAGATCGGCGGTCATGCCGACCTCGATCTCCTTGACCACGAAGAAAGCTTCCTCCGTGCAGTAGCGCATGTCGCAGGCGCTGATCATGTCGATGCCGCCGCCGATACAGCCGCCCTGGATAGCCGCCAATACCGGCACATGCGTGCGCTCCAGCACATTGAAGCTCTCCTGAAGCTCCAAGACCGTACGGCGCAAATTTTCCCGCCGCCGACCCTCCTCCAGGTCGCTTTCGTCGGTCACGATCCCGGCGAGCAGCGCCAGATCGATCCCCGCCGTGAAATGGGGCCCACTGGAGGCCAGAACCGCTGCGCGAACCTCCGGCATTTCGGCCATACGCTCGAAAACGCCCCGAATTTCGCCCCAGAACGCCGCCGACATGGCGTTCCGCTTCTCCGGCCGGCTGAGGGTGACACGGGCGACACCGTCCTCGACGGTGAGATCGATGGTCTGGTAGTCGGACTTGGCGGCGTTCACGACGGCGGGCATGGCTCTATTCCTCGCGGATGGACAGGCGGGCAGGCTTTGGGGCCTAATAAGGCAAGAGACACCCGCGAATGCAATCGAGCGGGCCGGCAAATCGGACCAGGCCATGGGCACGCAAACCATCGATATCAAACCTTACAACGCCAACATCGGCGCCGAGATCGCCGGCGTTAACCTGGCGGAAGCCATGAGTGACGCCACGATCGCCGAGATCCGCCAGGCGCTGCTCGACCACCTGGTGATCTTCTTCCGCGACCAGGACATCACGCCGGCGCAGCACCTCGCCTTCGCGCGCCGCTTCGGCGAGCCCTCCGATTACCCGATGCTGAAGGGGCTGCCCGGTATCCCGGAGATCGTCGAGGTCGTCAAGCTGCCCGACGAGCACGCCAATTTTGGCGGCGCCTGGCACAGCGACACGGCCTATCTTGAAGTTCCGCCGATGGGTAGCATTCTGGTCGCCCGCGAAGTGCCGAAAGCCGGCGGCGATACCGAATTCGCCAGTATGGTTTCAGCCTATGAAACCTTGCCCGGGGATATGAAAACCCGCCTCGATGGGCTGAAGGCGATCAACAGTTCGACCAACCCGATCGCCGCGGCGACCCGCCAGCACCGGATCGGCGAGGGCGCCAAGCGCGATCCCGCCGCCGAGATGCGCGCGGTTCACCCGATCGTGCGTACGCATCCGGAAACCGGCAGCAGGGCGCTCTACGTCAACGCCGCCCACACAATCGGCATCGAAGGCATGGACGAGGCGGAAAGCGGGCCGCTGCTGGAGCGCATATACGCCCATCAAAGACGCCCCCAATTCGCCTGCCGCTTCCGCTGGGCGCCGGGCTCGATCGCCTTTTGGGACAACCGCTCCACCCAGCACAACGCGATCAACGACTATCACGGCCACAAGCGCCTAATGCACCGGATCACCCTCGCCGGCGAGCGCCCGGTCTAGGGTCATCGGCAAATCGACGGGCGCCGCGACACACCGTCCCGTTTCTGCGTGCAAATAATTTGAAGCGTGGCGCGGATATTTGGGGCTCGACCCCTCGCTCAACAAACATATTCATTAAAATGAAACAGTGCTACGATATGTATCTATTATCCTGATAAGAGAGACGACATGGACACTGCCGATCTGAGAGTTTTCGAGGCCGTGGCGCGGCTCGGCGGCATGAACCGGGCGGCAAGCGAGCTCAACACCGTGCAATCGAACGTCACGGCGCGCATTCGCCGGCTGGAGGAGGAGCTCGGAACGCCGCTCTTCAACCGTCACAGCCGCGGCGTCTCCCTGACGGGCGCCGGCATGCGCCTATTACCCTACGCACTTCAGGCGGGCGAGCTCATGGCCAGTGCGCGCCGGGCCGCGGGGGACGATGGCCGGCCCAAGGGGCCGTTGACCGTCGGATCGCTCGAAACGACAGCGGCGCTGCGGCTTTCCCCCATTCTCACCGCCTACGCCGCGGCCTGGCCGGAAGTCGACCTGGTGCTGCGGACGGGGACCACGGCGGAAATGATCGAATCCACGCTGGCCCGCGAGGTCGAAGGCGCCTTCGTCGCGGGTCCCGTCGACCACCCCGAACTCGACGCAACCCCGGTATTCCGCGAGGAATTGGCCATCGCCACCAGCCCCCATATTCACGACTTGCGGGAGTTGGCGCGCATCGACGCCCTCAAGATCGTGGTGTTGCGGGCCGGCTGCTCCTATCGCCAGCTTTTGGAGGCAATCCTCGCCCGGCGCGGCATCGTCGGCCTGCGTCAGCTCGAGTTCGGCACCATCGAAACGATTGTCGGCAGCGTCGCCGCCGGGCTCGGGGTCACGCTGATGCCCGTGGGGATATTGCAGGCTGCGCGCGATGCCGGCCGTATCGCGGTCCATGAGCTGCCCCCCGCCGAGGCTAGTGTCGAAACGCTGTTCATCCGCCGCCGCGACGGATTTTTGTCGAGTACTTTGGCTGCTTTTTTGGAATCCGCCCGTTCCCGGCGCATCGACGTCGCCGCAGCTTGATTATCAATTATTCAGATAACAAAGATCACAATAAATCGTTTTTTCAGGCTTAATTTTTGATCTACAAAAAAGTCATGAAACACTCCCAGACAGAAATTTCGCCAAATAAGGCAACCAGCGGCGACCCGGCCGGCGAGCAATGGCGGGCCACGGCTTCCGGCTTCTGCGCCATCCTGGTCGGCATCGGCCTGGCGCGCTTTGCCTACTCGCCATTGATCCCGGCGCTCATCGAGGCGGGCTGGTTTTCCGCAGCTCAGACCGCCTATCTGGGAGCGGCCAACTTGGCCGGCTATCTCGCGGGCGCGTTGTTGGCCGGGCGCATGGCGGAGCGGTTCACGCTGATGGCGGCGCTGCGCGCGATGATGGCCCTGGCCGCGCTCTCGTTCTTTGCCAGTGCCCTGCCGCTGGATTTCTGGTGGTACACCGGCTGGCGTTTGGCGGCCGGGATCGCCGGTGGCGCGTTGATGGTTTTAGGCCCGCCGGCGGCCTTGACCCGCGTGCCGCCCCACCGCCACGGCCTGGCGGGCGGCATCATCTTCGCCGGCGTTGGCTTCGGCATCGTGCTGTCGGGCACGCTGGTACCGCCGTTGCTGCAAGCCGGCCTGCCGGAGACATGGCTGGCGCTTGGCGGGTTGGCGGCCCTGTTGGCCCTCGTCGCCGAGCCGGGCTGGCGCGGCCTTCGCCAGAGCCGGGCTGCGCATCCCACTCGGGCGCCGCGCAAACGAGTGCCGGTCCCGCGCGATCCGGTCCTGTTGGCGATGTTCGTGGTCTACGGTCTCTGCGCGGTCGGACTGGTGCCGCATATGGTCTTTTTGGTCGATTTCGTCGCCCGTGGGCTCGGCCGGGGGATCGGCGAGGGCGCGCTGATCTGGGTGCTGTTCGGCCTTGGCGCAATCCTCGGCCCGCTGTTGATCGGCCATCTGGCCGACCGGATCGGCCTGGTGCGGGCGCTTCGGCTCGGTTTCCTGCTCCAGATTGCGGGGATCGGCCTGATCGCGGTCGTCGAGGATGTCTGGGCGCTGGCGCTGTCGAGCCTCATCGCCGGCGCATTCGTGCCAGGCAACACGGCCTTGGTGTTGGGCCGCGTGCGGGCATTGTTTCCCGGCGATCTGGCGCGTCAGCAGGCCACCTGGGGCGTAGCCACCACCGCCTTCGCGATCGGTCAGGCCGCCGCCGCCTACGGCTTTGCCGCCCTCATCGACGCGGGCGGCGCGGGATATATGCTCTTTGCGTTCGGCGCGGGCGCTTTGGGACTGGCATTGGCGGTCGACTTGGTGGCCAGCAAACCCGCCGCCATTCAGCAACCTCCAGGAACCGTGACGGACCCCTGAGCATGGCCAACCGGACCGCATTTGCACACGACCTCTCGCTAACCCACCCCATCATCCAGGCGCCAATGGCCGGCGGCGGCGATACGCCCGAGCTGGTCGCGGCGGTCTCGAACGCAGGCGGAATGGGCAGCATCGGTGCGGCCTATCTCACCCCCGAAAGCATCGCCCAAGCGGCGCAATCCGTGCGCTTGCTCAGCGACCGGCCCTTCGCCATCAACATATTCGCGCCGATGCCGCTGCCCGAGCGGCCCGATCCCGGCCCTGCGCTCGACAGGGTAACGCCGTTTTATTCCGAACTAGGGCTTGACCCACCCGCCGCACCTGAGCCGCCCGCCGACGGGTTCGACGATCTGTTGGCGGCCTGCCTCGCCACTGACGCCTCGGTCTTCAGCTTCACCTTCGGTGTTCCGCCTGCCGCCGCGATCGACGCGATTAAGGCCCGCGGCATGATGCTGCTCGGCACCGCTACCAGCGTGGAGGAAGCGGTTGCGCTTGACGCTGCGGGCGTCGACGGCGTGATCGCCCAAGGCAGCGAAGCGGGCGGGCATCGCGGCACATTCAAGGGACCTTTCGAGGACGCACTGGTCGGCACGATGGCGCTGGTGCCCCAAATCGTCGACGCGGTTGCGGTCCCGGTCATCGCATCGGGCGGCATCATGGACGGGCGGGGCATTGCCGCCGCACGGGCGCTGGGGGCCGTGGCGGTTCAAATGGGCACCGCCTTCCTGGTCTCAGACGAGGCCGGCGTCCCCGATGCCTACAAGGCGGCGATCGTGGGCGCGCGCGACAACGAAACGCGCCTGACCCGCGCTTTTTCAGGCCGTCCCGCGCGCGGCATCGTCAATCGCTTCATGGAAACGGTCGAGGACCCCCATACGTTGCCCGCCATACTGCCTTTTCCCTATCAGAATGCCCTTACGCGGCCACTGCGCACCGCCGCCGGCCAGGCCGGGCGCGCCGAATTCCTGTCGCTTTGGGCCGGGCAAGGGCTTGGCATGGCCGAACGCTTACCCGCCGCCGTGCTGGTCGAACGGCTTGTAAAGGAAACCGAAGCCGCAATCGCCCGGCTCTCGGGGTAACGCCCGCCGCGGCAGGCCATCGGACTGACCTAGTTCGGACCGACCTGGCTCGGCCCGACCTATTTCGTCCCGAAGATCCGGTCTCCGGCATCGCCTAGACCCGGCAGGATATAGCCCTTTTCGTTGAGCTGGCGGTCGACGGCGGCGGTATAGATCGGCAAGTCGGGATGTGCGGCCTGCAAGGCGGCGATGCCTTCGGGGGCGGCGAGCAGGCAGGCGAAGCGCAGGTCCTTGGCGCCGGCCTCCTTGACGCGGGTCACCGCCGCGGCTGCTGATCCGCCAGTGGCCAGCATCGGGTCGACCAGAATGGTCAGCCGCTCGTCCAACCGGTCTGGCAGCTTCAGGTAGTATTCCACCGGCTGAAGGGTCTCCTCGTCACGGTAGAGGCCGATATGGCCGACGCGGGCTGAGGGAACCAAATCGAGCATGCCGTCGACCAGCCCCGTACCGGCGCGCAAGATCGATACGAAGCAGAGCTTGGGTCCGGCAAGACGCTGACCCTCCATGGTTTCCAGCGGCGTCTCGATGGTGACCGGCTCCAGTTTCGCGTCGCGCAATATCTCGTAGGCTATCAGCCCGGAGATTTCGTGCAGCAAGGCCCGGAACTTGTTGGTCGGGGTGTCCACACGGCGCATCAAAGTGAGCTTGTGCCGGATCAACGGATGATCGATGACGGTAGCGCCTGTTTTGCTCATTTTTCTGCCACTTGCTCGCTGTGCCTGTCCCGCTCCCTTGACCTTCGCCCGAGTTAACCTGATTTCGCCCGCACGGCAAGCGCAGAGGTTTCTCCTCCGGCTTCCGGATGCCGGACGCCCGTTTGGTCCCGCCGCCGGCGCCTGATAAAAAGGCCGCCGTGCAACGCCAACGGAGGCCCGGGACACCATGGCCTGGCAGAAACATGTCGAGGACATCGCGGAGAAACGCGTTCGCGCCAAGGCGCTCGGCGGCGAGGAAGCGGTGGAACGCCATCACGCCAAGGGCCGGCTCACCTTGCGTGAACGCATTGATACGCTGCTCGACAAAGGTTCATTCCGGGAGCTGGGTGGTGCTGCCGGAGGTGCGGTGCGCGACGCGCATGGCAAGCTGACTGGCTTCACGCCGGCCAATTTCATCCTCGGCTTCGGCGCCATCGCCGGCCGTTCGTGCATCGTCGGCGGCGAGGACTTCACGCTGAAAGGCGGATCGCCCAACGCCGCCGGCCTGCGCAAGAGCGTCTATACCGAAGAATTGGCGCTGCAATACAAAGTGCCGCTCGTCCGGCTGCACGAGGGCGGCGGCGGCAGCGTCGCCGGCAGCGGCGGCGGTACGGTCGGCGATTCGGTGGCATTGCCGCCGCGGTTCCAATCTGTGGCGCGCACGATGAAGGCGGTGCCCGTGGCCTCCGCGGCGATGGGGGCTGTGGCAGGGCTGCCGGCCTCGCGCCTCGTCGCCTCGCATTTCTCGGTGATGACCGAGGAAAGCCAGGTCATGGTGGCCGGCCCGGCCGTTGTCGAACGCGCGCTCAACCGGCGGCCCTCCAAGAAGGAGCTCGGCGGCCCGCAGATCCATGCCCGCAACGGCGTCGTCGACAACCTGGTCAAGGACGAGGCCGAAGCGCTGGCCCAGATCAGGCGGTTCCTGAGTTATATGCCGCAGAGCGTCTGGGAAGTGCCGCCCGTCGTATCGGCCGAGGACGACCCCGAACGCCGCGACGAGGCGCTGCTCACCATCGTGCCGGAAAGCCGGCGGCGCGCCTACGACATGCGCGCCCTGATGGCGATGGTGGCCGATGAAGGCTCGCTCTTTGAGATGGGCAGCCTCCATGGCCGCGGCATCGTCACCGCGCTGGCCCGCCTCGACGGCCGGCCGGTCGGCATCTTCGCCAATGACTGCATGCACTATGCCGGCGCCATGACCGCGGCGGGGGCGCAAAAAACCCGGCGCTTCATCGAGCTTTGCGAGACCTTCCACTTGCCGGTCCTGACCTTCGTCGACGAGCCGGGCTTCATGATCGGCGAGGATGCCGAGCGCGCGGCCACGATCCGCTACGGCACCGAGGCTGTGCTGGCCGCCGCCAATGCCAGTGTGCCCTGGGCCTCCGTCATCGTACGCAAGAACTTCGGCGTCGCCTCGGCCGCCCATTACGGGCCCGGCGCCTACGTGCTGGCCTGGCCCTCGGCCGAGTTGGGCGCGGTGCCGGCGGAGGGCGGCGTCGCCGTTGCCTTTGGCCGCGAGATCGCGGCCCACCCCGACCCCGAGGCACGGCGCAAGGAACTTGAGGAAGAAATGGCGGCGCGCCAGTCGCCGGCGGCGCGCGCGGAGTCCTTTTCCATGCACGACCTTATCGACCCACGCGAGACCCGTCCGGCGCTCTGCGACTGGGCGGCGCGGGTCACGCCGCTGCTAGCCCATCTCATTCCCGGCACCATCCCGAGCGACGGCATGGCCAAGGGCGGCTAACGACCCCATACTCTTTGTCATCCACCCGACAGAACAAGCACTCCGGAAAGCAACGGCCATGGCAGGACCCCTCGACGGCATCCGCATCATCGATCTGACCGCGATGATCTCCGGGCCCTACGCGACAATGATCCTGGCCGACCAGGGCGCCGACGTGATCAAGGTCGAGATCCCCGGCCGGGGCGATCACGTGCGCGCCGGCGGAAACCGCGTTGGCGGGTTGCCTGCCACCTTTCTCAACAACAACCGCAATAAACGCTCAATCACCATCGATCTGAAGAGCGAGCGCGGCAAGGAGACCCTGAAGAAGCTCACCGCCGGGGCAGACGTCTTCATCCAGAACTTTCGCCCCGGCGTGGTCGACCGCATGGGCATTGGCGAGGCCGACATCCGCGCCGTTTGCCCCGATATCATCTACGTCTCGATCAGCGGCTTTGGCGAGGACGGGCCGTTCTCGCATAAGCCGGTCTACGACCCGATCATCCAGGCGCTGTCCGGCCTCGCCTCGGTACAGGGCGGCAGCGACGCCAACCGACCGCGCCTGGTACGCACGATCCTGCCCGATAAGCTGACCGGTGTGACCGCCTCGCAAGCGATCACCGCAGCACTGCTGGCGCGCGCGCGAACCGGAGAAGCGCAACACGTGCGCCTCTCGATGTTGGACGCCATCCTCTCCTTCCTGTGGTCTTCCGACATGGGCGGGCAGACCTTCATCGGCCGCGAGGTCAGCCAGGCGCGCGCCGCCAGCTTCATTGACCTGATCTACGAGACCAAGGACGGCCATATGAGCGTGGCGGTGATGAACGACCGCGAATGGGAAGGTCTCTGCCATGCCCTGGCGCGTCCGGAGTGGCTGGAGGACGAACGCTTCAAGACGCCAGCGTTGCGCGATCGGCATATCGACGATCGTCTGGAGCTGACTCAGTCGCGACTTATCACCGACACGACCGACACCTGGATGGAGCGCCTCGACGCCCACCGCGTGCCCTGCGCGCCGGTCCTGTCCCGCAACGATATCCTGGCGCACCCGCAAATCGAAGCCAGCAGTATCATCGTCGAAACCGAGCACCCCGATGCCGGGCCGCTGCGCCAGGCGCTACCCGCCGCGCGCTTTGAGAAGACGCCCACCAGCATCCGCCGCCATGCCCCGCAGCTCGGTGCCGACACGGACGAAGTGCTGGCCGAGTGCGGTTTCGCCGCCGACGAGATCGCGGCGCTGCGGGGCGACAAGGTGGTTGGGCATTAGTGCATTTGGACGAGTTGGCATCACCGGCCCACTCCCCACCCGACCACCCATGAGCATACGATCCCGTGGGTGGTCGGGTGGGGGAGTGGGCCGGCCAAGCATCGGCAGAGCCAGGAATTCCGTCGGTGATGCCGTCGGACGCTTATGCCGGCTCATCTGCCGAAACGAAAGGACGAACATGGCCGACCACATTGTTACTTCCGAAGTCGCCGGCATGGTGTGGAAGATCGAAGCCGCGGCCGGCCAGAGCGTTGCCGCCCAGGACACGATCATGATCCTGGAATCGATGAAGATGGAAGTGCCGATCACCGCGCCCGCGGCCGGCACGCTGCGTGAATTGCTGGTGGAGGAGGGCGAGACCGTCGAGGAAGGTCAGCGGCTAGCCGTGATCAAGGGCTAGCGCCGCGCCAAGCCGTCCCTCGTCGACGCGGGCCGGGCGGCTTTGCGTCGCAAGGCCGCCCCGAGGACCGACTGATTTCTATCCACAGGGCCGCCACATTTCCCGGCTAAGCCTACTCCCGTTGCGTGGACGTCCAAATGCGGGACCTGACACGGCATGCGGCTCGGTAGAGGTGGAGCGGTGATAGCGATCTTCGTGGCTTCGATAGCATTCAGCGCGGCCGCGCTCGGCGGCGCCTACTTGCACTTCATGAACTTTGAGCCATCTGCGTCTCGCTATCCGGTACGCGGCATCGACGTCTCGCACCATCAGGGCGCCATCGCTTGGGAAACGCTGAAAGGCCGCGGCGTCCATTTCGTCTACATGAAAGCAAGCGAAGGCGGCGACCACGTCGATACCCGCTTTGCCGACAACTGGACGGCGGCAGCCCGCGCCGGGCTGGCACGCGGCGCCTATCACTATTTCACTCTGTGCCGACCCGGCATCGTCCAAGCACACAACTTCATGCGTACCGTCGCGCTCGACAAAACGGCGATGCCGCCGGCTGTCGATCTTGAGTTCGGCGGCAACTGCAAGCACCGGCCGACCCGGGCGGAGTTTCTGCGCGAGCTCAAGGCGTTCCTGACCACGATCGAGCGCCGATACGGCAAACGGCCGATCCTTTACGTCACGCGTTCTTTCCATGCGCGCTACCTCACCGGCGAACTGAACGACTACGGTTACTGGATCCGCAGCATCTACTTCCGTCCGACCGTTCCCGGGCGCCGCTGGCTGATCTGGCAGTTTCACCACCGAGGGCGGCGCGACGGCATCAAGGGCGCAGTCGACCTCAACGTCTTCCGCGGCAACCGTGCCGCTTTCGAACGCTGGCGCCGCACAGGGCAATGGCGCAGGGAAACGCCTTCGCCCGGGCCCATCCCAGGATCGGGGCCGGGAAAGGCAAGCGGCGGCAATGGATGACATGACAATTCGTCGCAGGACTTGCGCGATAAAAGATGTATTCTAAATATAGCTATAATGGCCCCCACTGGACTGCGGCCTAAAGAAACGCTTTCATTCCACGCGGAACTGACGGGGCAATTGCGGCGAACCGACAAGGTCCGCCGGAGATATGTGGGCGTTTCGTGGGGGCAATGAGATGAAAACCGGCCACACACCAATCCCGCGCTATCGCCCGACGACGTGGCCGCGGCTCTTCACTCAGGGCTTTCGTCCGTTCTTCCTGTTGGCGGGGTTGTGGGCGCCGGCCGGGCTGCTGTTGACGCTGGGCGTGATGTTCGATGTGGTCGCACTTCCGATTGATGGCGCGGCAACGATCTGGCACGGACACGAAATGCTCTTTGGTTTCGTTGCCGCCGCGATCGCCGGCTTCGTTCTAACCGCGGTGCCCAATTGGACCGGGCGCCTGCCGCTGCAGGGCGCACCGCTGGCGCTGCTGGTGGCGTTCTGGCTGGCGGGCCGGATTGCGATGGCGCTTGGCGGCCAGCTCGGCGCGCCGGCAGCCGGTGCAATCGATATGCTGTTCCTGCTGGGTCTCGCCGCTGCCGTCGGACGCGAAGTCGTCGCCGGGCGCAACTGGCGCAATCTTCCGGTCGTTGGCGTGCTCCTGGTCCTTGTGACGACGAATGCGCTCTATCATGTTCAAGCGGCCGGATGGGTCGAGCTGGACGACGCGCCGCTCCGCCTGGGTGTGGCGACCGTCGCCTTCCTGGTGTCGCTGATCGGCGGGCGCGTCGTGCCGAGCTTCACCCGCAACGCGCTCGCCAAACGCGGCGAGACCAAACTGCCGGCGACCACGGGGCCGCTCGACGGAGCCCATCTGGTGGCAACCGCGAGCGCCGGCCTGCTTTGGACCGTGTGGCCAGAGAGTATGGTGACCGGCACGCTGCTGGCCGTCGCCGCCATCCTCGGCATCATCCGACTGGCACGCTGGCAGGGTATGCGGACCCTGCATGAGCCGCTCTTGTGGTCGCTTCATTTGGGATATGTCTGGCTCCCGATCGCCTTCGCACTGCTCGCGGCGTCGGCGCTTGGCGATGCGGTGCCGCGCTCCGCCGGCCTGCATGCGCTGACGGCGGGCGCATTCGGCGCCATGATCCTGGCTGTGACCAGCCGCGCCACGCTCGGACATACCGGGCGCCCGCTGACCGCCGGACCCGGCCTTGCCGCTTGTTACATTCTGGTCGCGGTCGCGGCCGCGCTACGAGTTGCCGCGGCAGTGATCGGTTCCACCAACGAGTTGCTGCTTGCGGGATCGGCAGCCAGTTGGTGCGCCGGCTTCATTGCCTTCTTGTGGGTCTGCGGGCCGATGCTGATCGGCCAGCGTCCGGTAAAAGGCTAGCGCGCGCACCCCGCTGCAATGAGCGACGGCCTGTATTTTGGCTCTGTCGTTACCAATGCCGGCCCACTCTTTGCCATTGGCGGTGCCAGGGCCGGCCCACGCCCCCACCCGACCACCCATGAGACTACAATCCTGTGGGTGGTCGGGTGGGAGCGTGGGCCGGCAGAGCCAAAAGACGCCAGCCGGCAGGAACGCGCCTCAGCCGCTGACCGGCGCGAGGCCGAGCCGGTAGGCCAGACGGTCGGCGGGCGCCAATAGGTCGGCTAATGTGTGCCGGTCGAGCACCGACAGAAAGGCGCCAAGCGCATCGTCGAGAATCCAGTTGAGCGCGCAGGCTCCGGCGATGCGGCACTCGTTGGTGGACACGTCGAAGCATTCCACGATGGCGAGGTCTTCTTCGCAGCTCCGCACCACCGCGCCCAGATTGATCTCGCCCGGATCGTGCTTCAGTATCAGGCCGCCCTGCCGGCCGCGAATCGTTCGGATATAGCCCTCCCGGCCAAGCCGGTGCACCACCTTCATCAGATGATTTTCCGAGATGTCGTAGCGTTCGGCGATCTCACGGATCGTCGCTTGCCGCCCGCCTCGAATCCCCAGATACATGAGCACCCGGAGCGCATAGTCGGTGTGTCGTGTGAGTCGCATTGGATCGGGCCCCTTGGTTCCCGTTCCTGTTCCCGGCGCCCGTTGCCCGCCCGCATACTGTCCGAATAAATTCGGTCGCAAGCGTTCGATGCCGCAGCATCAAGCCGAAAACTAAGATGTATGGTTAATATATGTTTAATATGGATCGCGCAAGCGATCGATAGGTGCAGGCTGCAGCTGCTATCGTGGCATGGATCAGCTTCGTGCCGCAACAACGGCCGCTAGCCGCTCGTATTCGCCGAGCTCGTTGTAAATCTGGGCGGAGATCCGCACCCATAAACGGTCGTCGCGGCTCGCGATATGCGCTTCGATGGCATCCTCGCTCAATAACGCATCGCGCAGGCGGGCGCCCTCCTCGGGCGTGCCGCCAAGGCCCTCGGGCAGAGCCACGGTCGCCATCGTCCCGGTCAGCGCCGGCACCGCGGCGCGCTCACTCCGCCAGTGCCTGGACAACAACTCGGCCGCCTCGAGCACCAGCGCGTGATTGTGATCCTGCATCGCCTGGAGACCCAGATCGCGCATGAAAGCGATGCCTTCGGGCGCCGCCAGGTAGGGCGTTAGATCGCGAGTGCCAACCCAGTCGAACTCGGCGATCATGCCCTGGTCGAGCCCCCAAGAGACGACCGGCGGGTGCAGCCCCTCCTGGCGCGATGGCTTCGCCCACAGCACGCCGCACGAGCGCGGCGCCATCGCCCATTTGTGCATGTTGGCGGTGTACCAATCGACGCCGAGCGCGGCGATATCAACCGGGATCGCGCCGGGCGCATGCGCTCCGTCGACCAGCACCGGAATGCCGCGCGCGCGGGCGAGCCTGGCAATCTCCGCCACCGGCATGACCAGCGCGGAGTCCGACGTCACATGGTCGGCCACGATCACGCGGGTCCGTTCGCTCAGGATCGTCTCGACCGCTGCCGCCAGGGCGTCCGGGCCGGGGCAGGGGAACGGCAGTTCGGCCGCCCGAACCACCGCGCCGAAACGCCGGGCGATGAAAGCCGCCACATTGGCCACGGCGCCGTAGGTATGGTCGGTGATCGCAATCTCGTCGCCGGGCTCGAACGCCAGCGAGCCCAACACGGAGACGATACCGGCGGTGGCGTTGTCGACGAAGACGAGGTCGTTACCCTCCACGCCTAGGAACGCTGCGACTTCGCCCGCCGCACCGCGCAAGCTCGGCCCCTCGCGCGCGGCGAGACCGAACAATGGCGCCACCTCGCGGACCAGCACTTGGGCCGGGGCGCGTTCGATATGGTCGCGCAGCGCCTGCTGGCGCGCCAGCACGCGTTTTGGTATGGCGCCAACCGTGCCGTGGTTCAGATAGCTGACATCGGGGTCGAGCAGCCAGTGCTCGAGCATGGCGCGCCCAAAGCCACTTGCGCCTATCGCGTCGCCGGCGCCCGCTATTTCGGCTATCCCTTGGCCTGCATGCGCGCCCACGAATCGCGCAAGGCCACGGTGCGGTTAAAAACGGGCTTGCCGCGCTTGGAGGTCAGATCGGCGGCAAAGTAGCCGAGGCGTTCGAATTGCACCGCACGGCCCATCGGCGATTCGGCCAGCGCCGGCTCCAGCTTTGCGTCTTTGACCACGCGCAGCGAGTCCGGATTGAGGTCCTCCAGCCAATCACGGTCCTTGCCCGGATCGGGATCGGCGAACAGGTGATCGTAGAGATTGACCTCGCCCTCGATCGCATTTGCGGCCTCCACCCAGTGGAGTGTGCCGCGCACTTTGCGGCCGTCCGGCGCGTCGCCGCCCTTGGTCGCCGGATCGTAGGTGCAGCGGAGCTCGATCACCTCGCCGGCCGCGTCCTTGATCACATCCGTGCAGGTGATGAAATAGGCGTAGCGCAGGCGTACCTCGCGGCCAGGGCCGAGCCGGAAGAACTTCTTGGGCGGATCTTCCATGAAGTCGTCGCGCTCGATCCAGATCTCACGGCCGAACGGCACCTTGCGGGTGCCGGCTTCGGCGTCTTCTGGATTGTTGATGGCATCCAGCAGCTCGCCGTCGCGGTCATCCGCTCCTTGGGGATAATTCTCGATCACCACCTTGAGCGGATTGAGGATCGCCATGCGCCGGGCCGCCACACGGTTCAGATGCTCGCGAATGCAGGCCTCCAGTGCCTGCACCTCGACTTGGGCTTCGCCTTTGGCCACGCCGATGCGCTGGGCGAATTCGCGGATCGCCTCCGGCGGCACGCCGCGTCGTTTCATGCCGGCCAGCGTCGGCAGTCGCGGATCGTCCCAGCCGGCGACACGGCCCTCGTCGACGAGCTGCATCAGCCGCCGCTTGGAGAGCACGGTATGGGTCAGGTTGAGCCGGGCGAACTCGTACTGGCGCGGCCGCGAGGGCACCGGCAGGTGCTCGATCAGCCAATCGTAGAGCGGCCGGTGGTCCTCGAATTCCAGGGTGCACAGCGAATGGGTGACGCCCTCGATGGCGTCCGATTGGCCGTGCGCGAAATCGTAAGTCGGGTAGATGCACCAGGCATCGCCGGTGCGCGGATGCTCAGCATGGAGGATGCGGTATAGCACCGGGTCGCGCAGATTGATGTTGCCCGAGGCCATGTCGATCTTGGCCCGCAGCACGCGTTCCCCATTGGCGAAATCGCCGGCGCGCATACGCCGCAGGAGGTCGAGGTTTTCCTCCGGTTCGCGCGCGCGGTGCGGGCTGTCGCGCCCAGGCTCGGTCAGCGTGCCGCGGTATTCCCGGATCTCGTCGGCGGTAAGATCGTCGACATAGGCGTGGCCGCCGCCGATCAGATGCTCGGCCCATTCGTAAAGCTGCTCGAAATAGTCCGAGGCGTAGTGCAGATGCTCGCCCCAATCGAAGCCGAGCCAACGCACGTCTGCGCCGATCGCCTCGATATACTCCACCTCCTCCTTGACGGGGTTGGTGTCGTCGAAGCGCAGGTTGCAGTGCCCACCGAACTCCATCGCGACGCCGAAGTTGAGGCAGACCGACTTGGCGTGGCCAATATGGAGATAGCCGTTGGGCTCCGGCGGAAAGCGCGTGACCACGCCCACCACACGCCCTTCGGCGAGGTCGCCGCGCACGATCTCGCGAATGAAGTCGCGCGGCGCTTCACTGCTCTCTGCGTCGCTTTCCGGCGGAGGCTTGGCGGCGTTCTCGGTCATCATGTCCATTCCGGGGATCGAAAGTGAGTTTCTATCGAGGTCCATTCGGATCCGTCGTCGCTCGGATCGCCCGGTCACTTCTCTTGCCAGAAAAGCCCGGCCACGCCAAGCCGGCATCGGCAGACAAACCCGCCCAACCCCCTTGACCCCTTTTGACCGGCAGCGCAGCATGGCGCTTCAAGAAAAATCAGAAATGCAATCGGACCGGACGCGTTCGGTCGATCGGGTGAACCAGGAGGATTAAATGTCCAGGACAGTGACCAAAATCGCGGCGTGCGGCCTTGGTGCGGCCGTCGCGCTGACGGCGGGCACGGCGGCAGCCGCCAATTGGGATATGCCAACGCCCTACGGCGCCACCAACTTCCACACCGTCAACATCATGAAATTCGCCGAAGACGTGAAAAAAGCCACCGGCGGCAAGCTCACGATCAAGGTCCATCCGGGCGGCTCCTTGATCAAGCATCCGGAGATCAAGAATGCGGTGCGCAATGGCCAGGTGCCGATCGGCGAATTCCTGCTCTCGCGCTTGTCCAACGAGAACGCCGTCTACCAGGTCGATTCGATCCCCTTCCTGGCCTCGTCCTACGGCGCCGCGCGCAAGCTCTGGGACGCCTCGCGCGGGCCGATCGAAAAGCAGCTCGCCAAGCAGCGCCTGAAAGTGCTCTACGCCGTGCCGTGGCCGCCCCAGGGTCTTTACGCCAAGAAGAACGTGAACTCGGTCGGCCAGCTCAAGGGCATCAAGTTCCGCGCCTATAACAGCGCCATGGAGCGCCTCGCCCAGCTCTCCGGCATGGTCGCGACACAGGTTGAGGTGCCCGACATCCCGCAGGCCTTCTCCACCGGCCGGGTCGACGCAATGATCACTTCGCCTTCGACCGGCGCCAACACGAAGGCCTGGGACTTCGTCAGCCACTTCCACCATACCCAGGGCTGGCTGCCCAAGAACGTGGTCGTGGTCAACGCCCGCGCCTTTGCGAAACTGCCGGCCGCACAGCAAGCGGCGCTGATGGCCGCCGCCAAGACGGCCGAGAAGCGCGGCTGGGCGGCGAGCCAGGCCGAAACTTCGGCCAAGATCGCCGTGATGAAGAAGAACGGCATGTCCATCGTCACCCCCTCGGCGACGCTGATGACCGGTCTGAAAAAGATCGGTGGCATGATGACGGAAGAATGGAAGAAGAAGGCGGGCGCCGACGGCGCCATGATCCTCAAGGCATACAGCAAGTAGGCTTGAGCATCCCGGGGCCGGCGGTTCGTGCCGCCGGCCCCGGCCGCTTACCCGGCCGATGTCCCAAACTCCCGACGCTTCCACGCCCGCGAGTGGTGTGCCTTCAGCCGACGGCCTGAAACCGGGCTTCCCGCGCAAGGCTCTCGATGCTCTTTATCTTGCAAGCGGCGGGCTGGCGGCGCTTTTTCTCTTCGGCATCTGCGCGATCGCCGTTGGCCAAGTCGGGGCCAATATCTGGAACGCGCTTTCCAAGGTAATGACGGGCCAGTCAGCCGGCTGGGTGATCCCGTCCTATTCGGAGATCGGCGGGTTCTTTCTCGCCGCCGCCACTTTCCTGGCGCTCGCCTATACGCTGCGCCGTGGCGCCCACATCCGGGTGACCTTGGCGATCCGTCACCTTTCGGGTCGGCGCCGGGGCGTCCTTGAGCTGTGGTGCGTATTCCTGGCCGGCTGCTTCAGCAGTTATGCGACCTTTTACGTGATCCGGCTCGTCGTCGAGTCGATCGAGTTCGGCGACGTCTCGGTCGGCATCGTGCCGATCCCGCTTTATGTGCCCCAGCTCAGCCTTGCCATCGGCCTTGTCGTCCTGACAGTGGCGCTGATCGACGAGTATGTCTCGATCCTGCGCGGCAACAAACCGACCTACGAAGACGGCGGCGAAGGACTGCTCGGCGAATGAACGAGCGAAGCGAAACGCCGGCTTCAGCGCCGGCCGCCGATCCGACAGCCCAACAAGTTCGCGAACGCTTCGGCGTTACGCCTTGGCTTCATCTGGCATTGCTGGTGGCGGCGCTGGCCTTGTGGGTCTCGATCGAAGTCTTCGAGCTCGGCGCCGCCCAAGCGGTTCGCGGCGCCTTCCAGGGTACCGGGTTGATCGTGATCGGCCTGGTGCTGGTGGCGGCCATGCTGATCCTGCTGGGCATGGGCGTATGGGTGGCGCTGGCGTTGCTCGGCGCCGGTTTCGTCGGCATGGCGGTCTTTACCGGCAGCCCGGTCGGCAACAACCTCGCCTCCAACATCTGGGGCACCTCCAACGCCTGGTCGCTGGCGGCGCTGCCGCTCTTCATCTGGATGGGCGAGATCCTGTTCCGCTCGCGACTGTCGGAGGACATGTTCACGGGATTGGCACCCTGGACCGGCTGGTTGCCGGGCCGGCTGCTGCACGTCAACATCCTCGGCTGCGGTATATTCGCGGCGGTCTCCGGCTCGTCGGCAGCGACCGCGGCGACCATCGGCAAGATGTCGATCCCGGAGCTGACGAAGCGGAACTACGACGAGGCCATGACGATCGGCACGCTGGCCGGCTCCGGCACGCTGGGCCTCCTCATCCCGCCCTCGATCATCCTCATCGTCTACGGCGTGGCGACCGAACAGTCGATCGCGCGGCTCTTCATCGCCGGCGTGCTGCCGGGTGCGATGTTGGTGGCGATGTTCATGGGCTACGTCATGGTCTGGGCACTGCTCAACCCCAAGCGCGTGCCGCCGCGCGACCCGCCGATGCCGTTCTGGGCGCGCGTCTACAATTCGCGCCGGCTGATCCCGGTGCTGCTGATCATCTTCGGCGTGATCGGCTCGATCTATGTCGGTTGGGCCTCGCCGATCGACGCCGCGGCGGTGGGCGTAGTGCTGTCCCTCGGACTCTCGGGTTTCACCGGCACGCTCAGCTGGCGCACCTTCCTGGACGGCCTCATGGGGGCGACGCGGACGTCGTGCATGATCGCCTTCATACTGATGGGGGCGGCGTTCCTGACCACGGCGATGGGCTTCACCGGCATTCCGCGCGAACTTGCGGCCTGGATCGCGGGATTGGAACTCTCGCCCTACATGCTGCTCTTCGCACTCACCATTTTCTTCATCGTGCTCGGTTGCTTCCTCGATGGGATATCGGTCGTGGTGCTGACGACCGCGGTGCTCGAAGAGATGGTCAGGCAGGCTGGGCTCGACCTCATCTGGTTCGGCATCTACCTCGTCGTTGTGGTCGAGATGTCGCAGATCACGCCGCCGGTCGGCTTCAATCTCTTCGTGCTGCAAGGTCTGACAGGGCGCGATATCCTGCATGTTGCGCGCTGCGCGCTGCCGTTCTTCTTCCTGCTCGTCGCCGCCGTCGCGCTCCTGGTTGTCTTTCCGGAGATCGCCACTTTCCTGCCCGAGCAGATGTCGAACACGCCGGCGAAATAGATTTATTTTTTCCAGCGCGCCTGGAAACGTTCGCGGCCGACTTTACGTATTATTGTCAAAGGGTAAGATAGACTTGCCGTCCGCAGATTGGCTGCGGCCGACGTCCAGCCCGTGCAACGGACCTTCGCCCCATGGCGACACGTACCCATACCCGGTCGATCACGACGCGCCTCTTTCGCGTGCTGTCGGTCGGGTTTGTGCTGGCGCTTGGCGCAATGCTGCTCCCGCCCAGCTTCGCCCAAGAGGTCAAGTTCTTCCGAATCGGCACCGGCTCTACCGGCGGCACCTATTTCCCGATCGGCGGGCTGATCGCCAACGCGATATCCAATCCACCGGGCGCGCGGCCATGTGACCGCGGCGGCAGTTGCGGACCGGAAGGACTGATTGCGGTTGCCCAGTCGACCGACGGTTCTGTCGCCAATGTCGAAGCGATCAAAGACGGCCGCCTGGAGTCGGGCTTGGCCCAAGCCGACATTGCCTACTGGGCCTACAAAGGCGAGCAAGTGTTCCGCCGCAAGGGTAAGAAGGTGGCAAAGCTGCGCGCCATCGCCAACCTCTACCCCGAAGCTGTCCACGTCGTGGTGCGCAAAGACGCCAAAATCACAAAACTCGCCGATCTGCGCGGCAAGCGGGTTTCGCTGGGCCGGAAGAATTCCGGGACCCGCGTGGAAGCTGAGATCATCCTGCGCGCGCATGGCCTTACGACCAGGAACATCAAGGCGCAATATATGGGTCCCGGACCGTCCGCCGATGCGCTGCGGGCCGGCACGCTGGACGCGTTCATCCTCGTCGCGGGACCGCCGGCGCGAGCCATCTCCGAACTCGCCGCCTCGACGCCGATCGCGCTTATCCCGATCAACGGCAAGCGCACCGCGCGGCTGCTGAAACGCTACCCCTTCCTCTCGCGCGGTGTCATTCCCGCCGGCGCCTACCGGAACGAGGAACCCATCGCGACGCTGACGGTGGGTGCGCAGTTCGTGGTCTCCGCCGACGTGCCGGCCGATCTGGTCCACGCAATCACCCGCGCCCTCTGGCACAAGAATACCCGCGCCCTGCTCGACGACGGCCACCCCGAAGGCCGCAACATTCGTCTGAGATCGGCCCTGACGGGGATCGGCATCCCGCTCCATCCGGGCGCAGAGAGGTATTATCGCGAAGCCGGTGTGCTCGATGCGGACGGCAACGTCGTGGTGCCGAAGAAGGCGCCCGATCCCGACAAGACGGAACAAAAAACGGCCCCCCGGTCGGACCTTAATCCCATGCCCGGGGGGGGCCCCATGGGTGCCAGCGCGCCCAAACCCGGCGAAAAATCCCCGATCAAGCCCGGCAACTAGCGCGTGCCCTGACCGGGCCAGCCACGCTGCCAGCCCACAACGCCTTCAATCGAGCTCGTAGCGCTCCTGGACCATGGGCTCGTTGCGCGCTGCCTGGGCCCAGCTCTTCATCTCGCCCAGCTCCCGCATCGCCTGACAGTATTCGCTGGCTGTCTCATCGAGTTCGACGCCGTAGCTATGGAAGCGGCTCACCACCGGCGCATACATCGCGTCGGCAAGGGAGAGGCGGCCAAACAGAAACGGCCCGCCCTTACCGAAACGGGTCCGGCAATCGCGCCAGATTGCGGTGATGCGGGTGATGTCGGCCTGAACCTCAGGGATGATCTCGATGTTCGGGTAGGTGCGACGGACGTTCATGGGCAACGCCGCGCGCATCGCGACAAAGCCCGAATGCATCTCCGCCGAGACAGCGCGCGCCAGCGCCCTGGCATCGCTATCGCCGGGCCAGAGCTGACGCTTGACCCGTTCGGCAAGGTACTCGCCGATCGCCAGCGAATCCCAGACCACGGTGTCGTCATGGTGCAGCACCGGCACCCGCCCCGAAGGCGAGAACTCACGGATCGTTTCCGCTGTCTCCGGTTCGCCCAGCGGGATGACAACCTCATCGAACTCGATCCCGCTCATCGCCAGCGCGAGCCAGCCACGCAGCGACCAGGACGAATAATTCTTGTTGCCGAGATAGATCGTCGCCTTGGCCATGACGCACCTCGCAGACGTGAAGACGGCATTGGACGCGATGGCGCTGCGCGGCGCAAGCATGGCCGGCATCTTTCCTTTGCTCCCCGAACGCACCATCATAAGCAGGACAAGACGTTGAAGAAGTGCAGTGGGGAATGGAGGCGGTGAAGATGCTGGAGCATCTGATCGACGATGCGCCCGACGCCGTGCCGGTCCTGCCACTGTCAAGCGCAGCCCTGCCGAAATGGCTGGAGAGCGCGGATGCGACAGTGCGGGCCTGGATCGGCGAGACCGGCTTCGCCGCCGAAGCCGGCAGCTTTGCGCTGATACCCGGTGAGGCCGGCGCGCTGGCGCTGGTGATCGCGGGCACCGGCGAGGAGCCGCTGGGCTTGTGGTCGCTGGCCGGATTGCCGGGGCGGCTTCCCGAACGCAGCTATCGCCTGGAAGGCATCGGCGATCCCGAAGCCGCCGGCAAGGCCGCCTTCGGCTGGGGGCTCGGCACCTACGAGTTCGCACGCTACAAGGAAAAGCCCAAGCGCTTCGCCAGGCTGGTCTGGCCGGCCGGCGCCGACCGTGCGGCCATCGCCAGATCGGTCGCGGCGACCGGCCTGGTGCGCGACCTGGTCAACACCCCGGCGGAAGACCTAGGACCGGAAGAGCTTGCCGAGGCGGCCCAGGCCCTTGCCAAAGCTCACAAGGCGGACTTCGGCGTTATCGTCGGTGACGACCTCCTGAAAAAGAACTATCCCGCAATCCACGCCATCGGCCGGGCCTCGGACCGCGCCCCCCGCCTGATCGACTTCGTCTGGGGCGATCCCGACGGCGTCAAGGTCACGCTGGTCGGCAAGGGCGTGTGCTTCGACAGCGGCGGCCTCGACCTCAAGCCCGCTTCGGGCATGAAGATCATGAAGAAGGATATGGGCGGTGCGGCCCATGTCCTCGGCCTGGCCGCGATGATCATGGAGGCGGGGCTGCGCCTTCGCCTGCGGGTGCTGATCCCGGCAGTGGAGAATTCGGTCAGCGGCAATGCGCTTCGCCCCCTCGACGTGGTGGCGACAAGGCTGGGCAAGACCGTGGAGATCGGCAACACCGACGCCGAAGGCCGCGTCATCCTGGCCGACGCGCTGGCCGAGGCGGCCACGGAAAACCCGGCGCTGATCGTCGACTTTGCCACGCTCACCGGCGCCGCGCGGGTCGCGCTGGGCCCGGAGCTGCCGGCGATGTTCACCAATGACGACCCAACCGCCGACGCGCTCATCAGCCAGGCTCATGCGCTGGAGGATCCGCTCTGGCGGATGCCCTTGTGGAAGCCTTACCGCAAGCTGATCGACGGTGCCGCCGGCCAGCTCACCAACGCCGCCGCCAGTCCGTTCGCCGGCGCGATCACCGCGGCGCTCTTCCTGCAAGAGTTCGTGACCCCCGGCATCCCCTGGGTGCATCTGGACATCATGGCTTGGAACAGCGCCCAGCGGCCTGGCCGGCCGGAAGGCGGAGAGGCGATGGCCATGCGTGCGGTCTATGGCGCCATCGCCGCACGCGTTGGCGGGTAGGGCACGAAAGCCCGTCAATACCCGCGTGATGCATCGACAAGATTGAGCGGCGTTTTTCCTGCACGCACCAAGCGAATGTTCTCGGCCACCTGCGCCGCGGCCGTGCGCGGATTGGTCAACCCCGCCACATGCGGCGTCACATGCACCTTGGGATGGGCCCAGAATGCGTGGTCTTGCGCCAGCGGCTCCCGGGCAAAGACGTCGAGCGTCGCACCGGCCAGATGCCTACTGTCGATCGCTGCCAGCAGATCCTCCTCCACGATATGCCCGCCGCGCGCCAGGTTGATGACATAGGCGCCTTCAGGCAAAGCGGCAAAAGCGCGGGCATCGAGCACGCCTTCGGTCTCCGGGGTTAGGGGCAGCAGACAAACCAGAATGTCGGTCCGCTCGAGGAACGGCATGAAGCCGGCGCGTCCATGAAAGCTCTCGACACCGTCGATGCGTTTCTCGCTGCGGCTCCAGCCGGCCGTTTGAAATCCGAGCAGGGCGAGCTTGCGCGCCGTATCGCCGCCGATCTCGCCCAGGCCAAGCACGCCGGCGCGCACCTCCGGCGTGTCGCGCAAGCCGGCACTGGCCCATCGACCGGCGCGCTGGTTCTCGTCGTAGGCGTCCATGCGCCTGTGATGGCGGAGCGCTGCGAAGATCACGTATTCGCTCATCTGCCGCACCATGTCGGGATCGATCAGCCGCGCCACCGGCACGCCCTGGGGGAGACCCGGATCGACGAAGATATGGTCGACCCCCATGCCGAGCGACTGGATGAGCTTGAGATTGGGGAATCCGGCAAGCAGCCCGGCGTCGGGTTTCCACACCAGCGCGTATTCGATGTCGGCGGGATCGCCTGATTCGGGCCAGATCCGCACATCGAGGTCGGGCAGCGCCTCGCCCAGCATGCGCGCCCAGTCATCCGGATCATCGGATTTGGAGATGAAGAGGAGGGTCATTTTGATCGCGGTGCCATGCAGCCCCCCGCAAGGAGAACAGGGAGGGTGCGGGATTGCCTATGTGCGTCCTTCGAGACGCCCGCGGATGCGGGCTCCTCAGGATGAGGTTCTTTCTTTATGCCACCTTCTTTATGCCAAGGAACACCGCCCTCATCCTGAGGAGTGAGCATAGCGAGCGTCTCGAAGGACGCACGATTTCACAGCAATGCGTGGTCGCCTCGATTCCGAACTTCGGGATCGGACGTACGGGAATGACACCTTAGAACCGCCCCGTCCCTCACGCGCCTACCAGACCGCCCTCATCGGCGCGGAGCTCGAAGGCGGCGGCCATCAGTGCCTTGGTGTAAGGCTCCTTGGGAGCATCGATGACGGCGCCGGCCGGGCCCTGCTCGACCACCTGGCCGTTCCGCATCACGATGACGTCGTGCGACATCGCGCGGACGACACGCAGATCATGCGAGATGAAGATATAAGCGAGCGCATGGTCGCGCTGCAGACCTCGCAGCAATTCCACTATCTGCGCCTGAACCGACATGTCGAGCGCCGAGGTCGGCTCGTCCAGGATCAGCAGGTGCGGCTTCAGCACCATGGCGCGGGCGACCGAGATGCGCTGGCGCTGGCCGCCGGAGAACTCGTGCGGATAGCGATGACGGCTGGCCGGGTCGAGCGCGACCTCGCTCAGCGCCGCGATCACCTGGGCATCGCGTTCGCCCGCGTCGCCGAGCCCATGGATGCGCAAACCCTCGCCGACGATCTCGCCCACGGTGAGGCGCGGCGAAAGGCTGCCGAAGGGATCCTGGAAGACGATCTGCATCTGGCGGCGGAGCGGCCTGAGCGCCTTGGAGCGAAGCCCCTGGATGTCGCGGCCCAGAAAAACCACCGGGCCCTTGGAGGAGATGAGCCGCAGGATGCCGAGCGCCAGGCTCGACTTGCCCGAACCCGATTCGCCCACCACGCCCACGGTCTGACCGGCGCGGAGCTTGAAGCTGACCCCGTCGACCGCCTTCACGTAATCGACCGTGCGTCGCATAACGCCGGCCTTGATCGGATACCAGACCTTGAATTCGTCGGCCGAGATGATCTCAGCTGCGGTTTCGTCGTAGGGGTCCGGTGCGCCGCCCGGCTCCGCCGCGATGAGCTGTTTGGTGTAGGGATGGCTAGGCTTGGCGAAAACGGTGTCGGTATCGCCGGCCTCGACGATCTCGCCCAGGCGCATCACGGCGACACGCGGCGCCATCTTGCGCACCACGCCGAGGTCGTGCGTGATCAGCAGCATCGCCATGCCGAGCTTGGCCTGGAGTTCCAGCATTAGATCCAGGATCTGAGCCTGAATGGTGACGTCGACCGCAGTGGTCGGCTCGTCGGCGATCAGAAGGTCAGGCTCGTTGGCCAACGCCATGGCGATCATCACCCGCTGGCGCTGGCCGCCGGAAAGTTCATGCGGATAAGCGCTGAGCCGGCGCGCGGCGTCCTGGATGCCGACGAGATCGAGCAGTTCCAGTGTCCGCACCCGCGCCGCACTGGCAATCAGTCCCTTATGGACCATCAGGATCTCGTTGATCTGCTTTTCGATCGTGTGCAGCGGGTTGAGTGCGGTGATCGGTTCCTGGAAGATCATCGAGATACGGTCGCCGCGGATCTCGCGCATCGCGCTATCCGGCGCGCCGATCAGTTCATTGCCCTGAAAGCGAATGCTGCCCTTGGGGTGGCTGGCGACGGGGTAGTTGAGGAGCTGCAGAATCGATAGCGCACTCACCGATTTGCCCGAGCCGGACTCGCCCACCAGTGCGAGCGTCTCGCCTTTTTTGATCTGGAACGATACGCCTTTGACGGCCTCGGTCAGCCCGAGCGGCGTGCGGAATGCGACCTGGAGATCTTCGACCTGAAGCAGCGGTGCATCGGTCATGGCTCGCGCTCCGTCGAAGGTTTGCGGGTCGTCGCCTCGGGCCCTGCCGTTTCCTCCACCGTCACCACGGCCGGCGCCGAGGCCGGTCCGGCGATCGCTTCTTCGGGCGGCACGCCGCCGGTCACGGCTTTCCGCGGATCGAAGGCGTCGCGCACCGCCTCGCCGATGAAGATCAGCAAGGTCAGCATGATCGCGATCACCAGGAAGGCCGTGACGACGAGCCATGGCGCATGCAGGTTGGCCTTGCCCTGCTTCAACATTTCGCCGAGGGACGGCGATCCGGGCGGCAGGCCGAAGCCCAGGAAGTCGAGCGACGTAAGGGCCACGATCGACCCTTGCAGAATGAACGGCATGAAGGTGAGCGTCGCCACCATGGCGTTGGGCAGCACGTGGCGGATCATGATCGTGCGGTCGGAGGCACCGAGCGCGCGGGCGGCGCGCACGTAATCGAAATTGCGCGCGCGCAGGAACTCCGCCCGCACCACGCCGACCAGCCCCATCCAACTGAACAGCAGCATGATGCCGAGCAGCCACCAGAAATTGGGCTCCACCACTGCCGCCAGAATGATCAGGAGATAGAGCAGCGGCACCGAATCCCATATCTCGATGAAGCGCTGAAAATAGAGGTCGACCCGGCCGCCGAAATAGCCCTGCACCCCGCCCGCGGCGATGCCGAGGATGGTGGAGAGGATGGTCAGGATGAGCCCGAACAGGATCGATATCCGAAAGCCGTAGATGAGCCGCGCCGCCACGTCCCGGCCGTGATCGTCAGTACCGAGTATGTTGTTCGCCGAGGGCGGCGTCGGCGCCGATTGGTGGGTCTTGGGAAAATCCTTCTTGTCGACCTGGGTGTCGTAGCGGTAGCGGATCAGCGGCCACAGGAGCCAGCCGCCCTTCTTGTGAATCGCCTCAATCAGGAACTCGTCGGTGAAATCGGCGGTCGACGGCAGATCGCCGCCGAACGTCGTTTCAGGATGCTCGTTGATGATCGGCGCGTAGAGCCCGCCGTCGTACCAGACCAGCAGCGGCTTATCGTTGGCGATGAATTCGGCGAACAGGCTGAAGAGGAAGAGCGCCAGAAAAATCCTCAGTGACCACACGCCGCGCCGGTTGGCGCGGAAGTTCGCGAGCCGCCGCGCCGTGATCGGGCTAACGGACCAGAAGAGGAAACGCTCGCCGCGCTGCTCTGCCTTGGATTCCGGTGCGCTGGATACCGAGGCCATGCGCTCAGACTTCCCGCGTCTCGAAGTCGATGCGCGGATCGACCAGCACATAGGTCAAATCGGTGATCAGCTTGATCACCAAGCTGAGCAGCGAGAACACATAGAGCGTGGCGAAGACGACCGGGTAATCGCGGTTGAGCACAGCCTCAAACCCAAGCAGGCCCAAGCCCTCGAGCGAAAAGATCACCTCGATCAGCAGCGAGCCGGCAAAGAAGATGCCGACGAAGGCGGCGGGGAACCCCGCGATCACGATCAACATGGCATTGCGGAACACATGACCGTAAAGCACGCGGCGCATGGCGATGCCCTTGGCGCGCGCCGTCAGCACGTATTGTTTGTTGATCTCGTCGATGAACGAGTTCTTGGTCAGCATCGTCAGACTGGCGAAGCCGCCGATCACCATCGCCACAACCGGCAATGTGATGTGCCAAAAATAGTCCGCCACCTTGCCGAGAAGCGAAAGCTCCGACCAGTTGGACGAGACCAATCCGCGCAATGGGAACAAATCGAAATAGCGCCCACCGGCGAATATCACCACCAGAAGAATGGCGAACAGGAAACCCGGTATTGCATTGCCGACGACGATGACGCCACTGGTCCAGCCGTCGAAACGCGAGCCGTCGCGCCGCGCCTTGGCTATGCCGAGCGGTATGCAGATCAGATAGATGATCAGCGTCGTCCAAAGGCCCAGCGAAATCGAGACCGGCATCGCCTCGACCACCAGCGTCATCACGCGCTTGCCCTTGAAGAAACTGTCGCCGAATTCGAAAGTGACGTAGCTCCGCAACATTTTCAGGAAACGGATATGCATCGGCTTGTCGAAGCCGAACTGCTTTTTCAAACGCTCCAGCAATTCCCGATCGATGCCACGGGCCGCGCGGCTGGAGGACGCACCGCCGGCCGTGGTGCTTTCCCGGCCGCCGCCGACTTCGGCCTGTCCGCCGCCGGCGCCGACCCGCTCGGTCGCTGCGGCGGCGCGCCCCCGCAGTTTGGCAATCTGCTGGTCGACCGGACCGCCCGGCGCCGACTGGATGATCACGAAGTTGATCACCATGATGCCGAGCAATGTCGGCACGATCAGCAGCAGGCGGCGGATGATATAGGCGAACATGGGCGCGCGACCGGTTCGTTGGGTCTAGTGACCGCTGGGCTCAGTTGCGCTTCAGAGCTGAGCCCAGCGCGGCTTCCTTGGCCTTGTCGACCCACCAGTTGAAATAGTCCTCGCCGCTTAGCGTCGGCTTGCCGGCCCGGCCAAACTTGTTCCAGAAGACCAGGCGCTGGGCCGGGATGTGCCATTGCGGGATCACGTAATGGTGCCACAGCAGCACCCGGTCGAGGGCCCGGGTGCGGGCGACCAGACTCTTGCGGTCCGGCGCGGAGATGACCAGCTCGATCAACTCGTCGACCGCCTTGTCTTGCACGCCCAGCCAATTGTTCGAGCCCGACGTTCGGGCCGCTCGGCTGCCCCAGTAGTTGCGCTGCTCGTTGCCGGGGCTCAGCGCCTGGGCAATGACCAGCGTTGTCATATCAAAGTCGAATTTCCGAACCCGAGCTTCGAATTGCGAGGGATCTACGAGCCGCACTTTGGCGCGCACGCCGAGGCGCTCCAGGTTCTTGGCGAAGGGCAAAAGGATGCGTTCGAACTCTTGGCTGCCGGTCAGGATCTCGAAATCCATGACCTCGCCTGATTTGGTGTGGACCAGCTTGCGGTCCTTGATCGACCAGCCGGCTGCCTTCAGCAGCCGGAAGGCCTCGCGCAAACCGCGCCGTGCCTCGCGGCGGGTCTTGTAGAAGGGCACGTCATAGACTTTGGTGAAGACCTCCAGCGGGATGCGCCCCCGGAATCGCTCCAGGATCTTCAGCTCCTCGCCCTTGGGCAGGCCACGTGCGGCAAGCTCGGAATTCTCGAAAAAACTCTTGGTTCGCTTGTACTGGCCATAGAACAGCGTACTGTTTGTGTAGTTGAAATCGAAGGCGTAGCCGAGGGCCTGGCGCACCCGCGGGTCTTTGAATTTCGTCTTGCGTGAGTTGATGATGAAGCCCTGCATGCCCGAGCCGTTGGCAGTCGGCACCAGCAGCTTGATCAACTTGCCCGCCTTGACCGCCGGGATTTGGTAGGCGGTGGCCCAGGCCTTGGCCTGGTTTTCCGGGCGGAAATCGATGCGGCCCGATTTCAGCGCCTCGCGCAACACTGTTGTGTCGCGGTAATAGTCAACGCGGATGCGGTCGAAATTATTGCGGCCACGCATCACCGGAAGATTTGCCGCCCAATAGTTCTTGTTGCGTATAAACGTGATACGGCGACCGGCCTCGAAGCTCTCGATCTTGTAGGGTCCGCTGCCGACGGGCGGCTTCAACGTCGGCTTGGAGAAGTCGTGCTTTTCCCAATAATGTTTAGGCAGCACCCTAAGTTGGGAGATTATCAGGGGTAGCTCGCGGTTCTCGCCCGGCTTGAAGCTGAACTTGACCTTGTGGCTGCCGAGCTTTTCTACCTTCAAGACGCTGCGGTAGTAGAAGCGATAAAAGGGCCGGCCTTTTTCCAAGAGCAGCTTGAACGTGAAGATAAGGTCGTCGGCGGTGATCGGCTTGCCGTCGTGGAAGCGCGCCTGTCGGCGCAGGTTGAAGATGACCCAGGAGCGGTCTTTCGGTACCTCCATCGATTCCGCGATCAGGCCGTAATGAGTAAAGGCCTCGTCGTCGGACGCGACGGTGAGCGGGTCGTTGAGCAGCTGTGACAGCCCCACCACATTTCCGCGGATGATGAATGGATTGAAGCTGTCGAAGGTCCCGCGCACACCGAGCCGTATGATGCCGCCCTTCGGCGCGTCCGGATTGACATAGGCGAAATGGCCGAAGCCGGCCTTGTATTTCAGGTCGCCATGCATGGCCAAGCCGTGGACCGGTTTTGGCGCTTCGGCGCGCGACAGACCCGCAATGTTCGCAAGAGTCAGGACGATGATGGCCGCGATGGTTCTGGTCATCGGTAGCGTTCCTCTCGTGCTGTCTCATGCGCATGTCCGCGCGGTCGTCGCCTTTATTCAAGGACGATCCGACTCTAGGACGATACGGCCTGCGGAAAAAGCGCCATGCCATCAAACGGTTGATAAATTGAAGCCTCGAAAAGGGCACCCGTGGCCAAACTGTCACAACCGATACGTATGTTTTGGCCTGGATTGCATACATGTGGTATGGTTAATGTACCGGGCGGTGAAGCTATCCGGGCCATCTTGTTGTTCGCGGGCGGGGCGGCTGTGAGATGGGGCTGAAGCGGTTACCGGTTGTTCAGAGCAAAAAGGGGAACTCCTCATGAATGCCAGTATGGTCCGCTTCGGCGGGATTGCGATTTTTGCGACACTTGTTCTTCAGATCCTCGTCCGAATTGCGGTCGGCGGGGGTATGGGCGGCCGAATTATCGGGCTGGTCGCATCACTGCTGTTGATTTTCGGTTTCTGGGCCACGAAGGGCTACTTCAACGCCAAGGGCAACAATAAGGCCGACGTGCCGATCCTGCTCCTGATCGCAGCGACGGCCATCATCGCTATTCTCACCCTGCTTGGCGCCGGTGGTGGCCTGGGCGGCATGAGTGCTGGCGGCGCCGGCGGCCTGAAGGTGCTGGGCATCATCTCGCTGGTTATCACGCTTGTTTGGTTCCTGGCTTGGCTGTGGTTTGGCCTCGTTAGCATGGGCTTCGGCGCGGCTGGGGGTGGTATCTGGAAAGCCATCGGCATCCTTTACATCATCGCTATGGGTGCATTGGCGCTGATGGCTCTGAGTTTCCTCCTCGTGGCATTACTGAAGAGCATGGGCTTGATCGCCGTCGCGGGCATTCTTGGCGTGATTGGCGGTTTGGTCATGCTGGCCGGCTTAATCGTGCACGGTATCGGGCTGATTCAGGGCGCCGGCAAAATGTAACCTGCGAACCTGCGGAACGGATCGATGGTCCAACGAGCCGCCCGTGCCGAGAACCGGCGCGGGCGGTTTCGTCTGCGCCATCCGGGCGGTTGATCGAGAGGCAATGACATGAGTGCAGGTGCTGTTCGTTGGGGCGGGATCACGGTGTTCATCGGCATCGCGCTGGTGATTATCCTGCCGATTGTCATGGTGGCCATGATCGGCACGGCCGCGTTACAGCCGGGCGCCGCAAATCTCGGCAAGTTGGGCACCGGATACACGGTGATGTCGATCCTCATGAACCTGCTGCTGATGGCGGTGATCGTCTACGTCTTCTACGCCACCAAAGGGTATTTCAACGCCCTCGGCTATCACCGCGCCGACATAGCGATCTACCTCATCATGGCGATCCAGGTCATCTCGGCGATTGTGGGCTCCGTCATGGGCACCTCGGCGGGGCTTTCAGGGTTGATGCAGGCGGGCAGCGTGCGGGCCCTGGGTATTGCCGGCATCATTTCGGTCGTGACCGTGCTCGGCTTCGTAGTCGCGCTTCTGCTGTTCTCAATTTTCGCAATAAAGTTCGGCAAGATCGGCGGCGGCGTGTGGACGGCAACCGGAATCCTCTATCTGATTGCCGTCATCGGCATCATCATAGGCGCTATCGTCATCGTCGCAGCGGCCGGGTTTGCCCTAGGCGGCGGCAACGTCCCGCGCGGCGCGGCCAGCGGAAGCATCATGGCGGTCGTGCTGATCATCATCGGCGCGCTTTGCTATGTGGCGGCGATCATCTGCCATGGCATCGGCCTGATCCTCGGCGCCGGCCGTATGGATCGCGAACCCAACCCGGTCGACGCCTTCTAGGGTTTGTTTCTTTGGGTTGGCGCTGCGCGCCTGGGCACGCTTTGGCTCTGCCGGTGCCGGCGCTGCAACGAAAAACGCTTCGCCTCAGCCGGCCGCCTGCAACAACTTCAGCGCCGCGGCATGGCAGCGCTCGTCGCCCGCCGCGGCGACGCGCCCATCGGAGGAGAGGCTAAGCGGGCGGCCGTCCCAATCGCTGACGATGCCGCCGGCGCCTTCGACCACCGGCCTCAGGGCGCAGTAATCCCACGGCTTCATTCCGGCTTCGACGATTAGGTCGACGAAGCCGCTGACCAGCATGGCGTAGCCATAACAGTCTGGGACCGAGCGGAATTGACCGGCCGCCGCGCGCACCCGAGCGAATGCCTCGATCGCGCCCGGTCCCTCCAGGAATTCCACCCCCGTCGTCGACAGCGTCGCACCGGCAAGCGTCGGGCATAGGCGGCTGCGCACCGGCGTCCCATTGAAGGTCGTCGGCCGGCCAGCGACCCCGACCCAGCGTTCTCGCAGGATAGGCTGGTCGATCAGGCCAACAACCGGCACGCCTTCCACAGCGAGAGAAATCAGCGTGCCGAAAAGAGGCACCCCAGTGACGAACGAACGGGTGCCGTCGATCGGGTCTAGGACCCAGACGCGGTCGGCATGGACGCGGTCGTCGCCGTGCTCCTCCCCCAGGATGCCGTCTTCGGGATACCGTTCGGTGATCAGGGCGCGCATCGCAGCCTCAGCCTCGCGGTCGGCCCGCGTTACCGGGCTGGCATCGCCCTTGGTCTCCACGGAAACATTGGTCCGGAAATAGCGCCGCGCCACGTCTCCCGCGGCGTCTGCGAGCGTTTCGGCGAAGGTAACGGCCTCGCTGAGCGCGTCAGCGGTCATATCGGCAACTCCGGGTGTCTGGCCGCGTCGCCGGGGGCCAGGCCGCCCGGCGGTATCCTTACTTCGCCGGCAGAGGCGGCGGACTGTCGTGCAACGTCCGCAGATACGCGATCAGGTCGGCGCGGTCGCCAGCCTTGGGGATGCGAAACGTCATCTTGGTGCCCTTCACCAACTTCTTCGGGCTTTTCAAGAATACCAGCAGGTCGGCATAGGTCCACTTTCCGCCCTTGGCTTTCATGGCGCTTGAATACTTGTAGCCCTCCGCCATCGCGCGGTCGCGCAGGACCACGCCCCACAGATTGGGCCCGACCTTGTTGCCACCGCCCTTGGTAAGGCTGTGGCAGGCCCTGCACTTGCTTTTGGCCAGCTTGGCGCCGCGTTTGGGATCGGCCGCGGCGAGGACCGCCCCGGCGGAGGCCGTCTGCACGGGCGCCGGTTTCTTCTCCTCGGCCTTCTTCTCAGCAGGCTTCTTTTCGGCAGGCTCGTGCGACGTGGCCTTTTTCTCCGCTTTCTTTTCTTCCGGCTTCTTCTCTTCGGGCTTCTTCTCCATCGCCTCGGGCGCAGGCAGCGGCAATTGGCTGTCGGCCAAGGAGCGCAGGAAGAGGATCAGATTTGCCCGGTCCTTCGCCTTTTTCACGACGAAGACCATCTTGGTGCCCTTAACCGCCGACTTTGGATTGCGCAGGAAGGCGTAGATCGCCCGGTAGCTCCACTTGCCCCCGGCGGCCTTCATGCCGGCGGAGTAGCTGAAGCCTGGAAAGCTGCCGCGGTCGCGCCCCAACACGCCGTAGAGATTGGGGCCAAGCTTGTTCTTGCCGCCCTTGGTCAGCGTGTGGCACGCCAGGCATTTCCGGGCCAGCTTCTTGCCGGTTTCGAGACTGGCCGCCGCCAGCAGATTGGCAACCGGCGGATCCTTGACCTCCGGCTTTTTGTCGGCGCCGCCGGCATGACCCCCACCGTGGCCGCCGGCCGCCGTGGCGCCGTGCTCCGCCGGGGCGTGCCCGCCTGTCGGCACCAGGATGTTTCCTGCAAAGCTGATGACCATTGCGACGAGCGCAGTCATCAGGATCGCGCCCGCGATCTTGGTGATATCCATGGAGTGCATAGGCAGGCTTTCACTGTCTTTTCGGCGCGGCAGGGCGCGGCTGCGGGTCGGGTCAAGGTTATAGGGTGCCGTCCCGCCGCCGTCACCCCCGCAGCTTCGGGACGCCGCGCGCGGCAAAATGTCGCAGCGCGCCAAGCGGCCCAAGCCGGCTAGGAACGCCCATGGTCCCACAGAAAAATTCGGCCCCGATACTCTCGCCGATCATCGTCATTCCGGCACGCCTGGCCGCCACGCGCCTTCCAAACAAGCCGCTCGCCGACATAGCCGGCAAGCCGATGATCGTGCATGTGCTGGAACGCGCCCTCGCCGCGGCGCTAGGCCCGGTCGTCGTCGCATGCCCCGATGCGGAGATCGCCTGTGTCGTGGAAGCCGCCGGCGGGAAAGTGGCGATGACCCGGCCGGACCATCCATCCGGCTCCGACCGCGCGCTCGAGGCGGTCGAGGCGCTCGACCCCAAGGGCGAATACGATGTGGTGGTCAACCTGCAGGGCGACCTGCCGACCATCGAGCCTGCCGCACTTGCCGCCG
>Ga0315336_1001121_pt1 | contig 57344 bp, 56 predicted proteins | sample ASW5metaG_FD_204512 | JGI IMG/M metagenome (GOLD analysis project Ga0315336, IMG submission 204512) | Ammonia-oxidizing marine archaeal communities from Monterey Bay, California, United States - ASW #5 | ecosystem: Environmental > Aquatic > Marine > Intertidal zone | place: USA: California...
CAGGCATCGTCGAGGACCGTGTCCACGACTGCAATGTCGCACGATCCTCATCACTGATCACCAACGCAGATGACGGCATACACCATCATCGCACACTGTAAACTAATTAATGACGCGCGACACTAGTTCATGTTCCAGGGCTCACCGTACGTGGTCACCGAGTCGCCGGTCTTTGCTATGAGTCGGGCGAACGGACGAACCATCACACCACCAGCTGCACCAGTCACGGTGCCGTGGGCGTTGGCCACGGCCACCCCGCCGGCCGGGCCGGACACGTCCACCGAGAACGTCGCCACCTCCTGGACACCCGGACCGTTGCCCAGGTCCGCGGAGATCGACGCGCCCGGGAACAGGTTCGGCGTGATGACGCCACCCCAACGGTTACCGATGCCGATACCAGGAAAGAAAGTCTCCGGCGTCACGTTGTCGAGCAGGATGTTCGGCGTGGTGTAGGCGAAGTTGATACCCACACCCAACGACCACGGAAAGCCGATCTGATAACCCAATTCCAAGGTCCCGGCGAACTCGTCGCAGGCCTTACCGGCGCAGCTGTACTTGGCCCGACCCGAATGGAACCACTCACGTGTCAACCGGTTGTGGTCCATCGGAAACACCCCATTGAGGAAGGTGTCCCACTGCTGCACCGTCAACGTCCGATCCTGGCCGTCGGCCAGACTCTGCTCATTATCGAGGCTCGCATGGGACGCGCCCGCGCCCAGCAATAGCGACGACACCGTCGCGCCGGTCACCACCAGCAGCCGACTGAAAGCCTTCATGGTCTCCTTCTGGGCCTTGGTTTGATCGAACTGCGCACCGCTGCTGGCGACGAGCGACGTCGACCGGATTCGAGAGGCCGTCGGTGCTTCCCCGACTGCGGCGCCGGCGCCGAGTTTTGTCCTAGGCCGCCGCGGGGCCGCAATCCAACCTGACGTAGACCGTTGCCCGCGGCGGGTACGCGCCGCGGGTAGGCCTGAGGTTGGGGGTGGCTTTGACCCGCGACACCGAGGTGACCGCGCAGTGTTCCATCGGGCCATCACCGACCTTGCTGACGATGACGCGGTTGCCTTCCGATTGGAGCCGGTCAATCGTCTCGCTCGCCGAGCCGTGCGACGGCGGGGACGCTGCGGCGGCTCCGGTTCCCAGCACGAGCACGGTGGCCACACTTGCCGCGCCGAGCGCGAACATGCCTGCAGTTCTTCTCATGATGTGTCTGCTCCTTGACTGCCGGACTCTGCGCCGCCATGCGGCGACATGCTGCTGATGTAGGAATGCCTGTCGGTGAACCAGGTCTGAATACCCGTCACCTGAATGGCAGATGTGTGTATTAGCCTCCAGCGCAGGAGGATTCGCTGACCGCGGACTTCGGTCGCCTATGGCCACGAACGCGCAGACGGTGTGGCCGGATCGCGTCCGCCAGTGCCGACCGTGGTGTCCGCGGGCGGGACCACCCGAGCGACCCGTGTTGAGCGTTCATGAACATGCGTTGGATGGTGACGGCGTTTGCCTCCCGGTAGATCGCGGCCCGGCGGATGTATCCGTTGTCAGCCGCAATATGGTTGCTTCGTAACGGATTAGAGAAGTGCAGTGATCCAGTTACTGAGTTAGACCGTATTTTGCGGTGTTGCACGCGTCAATCGCGATGAACGGACGCATAGAGGATTCATACCAAGATCGGCGCAGCCACGTCGCAACACCGCGAAGGCGGCGACAACCTGTCAAAAGTGTTGGTAATTGGTGTGTTAGCGCGTCCGCTTCACCCGCGGCCTGCCCGCGCTGCATCCAGGCCCCTTTAGAGTTCCCTATGAACTACGTGACAACTACGTACTGAGGTTCAACGATGAACAGTGCGTGTACCGGTGCGCCGACCCAGCCGCACCGGTCAGGCCAAGGCCGTTGCTCGCGATGTGCGTATCCCACTGGGCTACCGATGATTTCGGAGCGCGCAGCGGTCTGGAGCACAAACGGGGTGTGCAGCCGCAATGTGGCGGCCGCCCATGTGGAATTCTCTGAAAGGAAGACCCGACATGATCCGAAACCGAAAGGTGCCTCGTCCGACTCGTGTGCTGATCGGCGCCGTTGCCGTCGCCGGCGGACTCGCACTGGGCGCCGGTGTGGTCCCCGCTGCAGCGCTGGCGGCACCGGGGTCCGGCCCGAGCGTCGACTACGGCTTCAACCGGCCGCACGGGGGTGGACACGGCCATGGTGGACACGGCCACGGTGGACCGGGGTATGGCGGGCCGGGGCATGGTGGCGGCGGTCACGGGTTCGTTCCGCTGGCTCCGCCGCCGCATCTGTGCGTACCGTTCGTGGCGTGCTGAGGATCTCCTGTCGTCGGGCAGGCACGGCCGCCTTCTAGATCGACGGTGGCTTCATAGTTTTGCTGGGGGCGCCAGAGGCCCGGGGTGGGCATTGTTGGCCAGCACATGTGGCCGGGGCTGGTCCAAAACAGCAGTCGGTCAACGAAACCCGATTCGTTTCGATGCCTGCGGCGAGGGCGCAGCCGCCGTCCCGTACCGGCTCCCTGCCGGGCCCACCGGCGGTGGGTGCGCGGTGCCCGGCCGCGCGGTGCAACGCGCGCTAGGACCGATCCGGGGTCGGGGTTTCGGCGTCACGAATCGGCGACCGCATGCAGGCGTCATACGTCAGTCACAACCTCGGAAGGGGGAGCACGTTGCTCCACGCGTACCACATGACTCCACGCACACCACAAAGGGTGCGGATGTGAAGCGAGCAATTGAGCAGACATTCGCCGGCGTTGACGAGGTGGGCGTTTCGCCGCCTAGTCCTGCGCTCGTGACCAAGCCAAGCGGACTCGAAATGCACACCGGCTTGTGCGTAGGTCAATGGCCGCGCACCCTGTCGACGGCCGTCACACCGACGTGACAGGGCAGCGTGAAATGGCCGCAACGGCAACCGTTCCAGTCTCGTCGGCGTCACGGCTCGCGTATTGTGCCGTGCTCGCCGGCATTGCCGGATTTATCAATTCGGTGGCATTGTTGGTGTGGGCGTTTCCGGTCGGCAACCTCACCGCATTGACCACGCAAGCGGGCATGCACAGCACGTATCCGCTGATGTACCAGGGCCGCATGATTGCCGCGATCGTGTTCGGATTTTTCCTGGGCGCGACGGCAGCGGGTCAGGTGCTCGCTGCCGGGAGCGCAGTTGTAGGCCCACGTCACGCCGTGATCTTGATGGCCGAGGCTGGTTTGCTTGTCGCCGCCGCGGGCGTGGAGCACCCGATCGCCAGGGCCGCACTCGCCGCGGCCGCGTGCGGACTACAAAACGCGATGACGTCCAATTTTCCTGGGATGCCGGTGCGCACCACGCACTTTACTGGAACGATCACCGACCTCGGGCTACTGGTGGGTCGCAGCTCCCGTCATGGACTGGACAGGTGGAAAGCCGCTGTGCTGACCGCCACGGGGGTACTGTTCGTCGGCGGTGCGGCAGTGGGCGTGCTGGTCGGAAACCGGATCGGTGACCACGCGCTGATTCCTCCCGCCCTGGCGTGTCTGACTATTGCCGCGGCCCTGGTGCTGCAGGACCGTCGACGTAGCACCCGAGCGGCTGCGGTGGCCGCCGAGGCCAAGCCCACCGACCCAGCCTTCCCTTCGCCGCCATCGCCCACAGGTTCACGCGGGATCGCCCGCGTGGGGTAAGCCGCCGGAGAAGTCCCGACACGGCCGAAGGGTGCCACCTGGTGGAATATGGTGCAGGACAGCGTCATCACACCATCCTCGACACCAGTGAGCTGAAACGTGCGGCTACGCCGACGGCATCGCCGTGTGTCTCGCACCGCCATTGCAACAGTCCGCTGGCACGCATCCACCCGGCAAAGGTACGGGCGTGCGGCGAATCCATTCCCGCCCAGGTGATCCCGGGCGAACATCGGCAACAACCTCGCAGTCACCATCGCCAATCATGTCGATCGCTCGACCTTCATCTCGAATCGGGCTATCGCTCCGACGCACCAGTGTGACAATGCACGACAAGAATCGTTCTGATCGACACTGAAACCAAGCACTACCAACGGCATACGTTGCAACGCTGTAAGTCGATTCTCGGTGTCAGCGACGGGATCGAGAACACCGGAAAACGGCCACGGCATGGTCAGTCCGATAACCGTCGACAGACAGCTCTCACATCGCTTAACCAGGCCGCTTAACCGCGCCCAACGATGTCCACAAAAGCGGGGTAAACCCCAGGGGTAGTGCCGATTTCGTGAGTGTCAGGAAATCACCCCGCCCCTGCCGCCGCCACTGGGGCGACGAGTTGACACGCCCGCTAGCCTATCCACGGCAAATGCGGAGGTCCACCGCCAGGTCCAATGTTGGGATTGTTGGGCGGCGCCGGCGGCGGGACGTGGATCTGCGCGTGGCCCGGCGAGGTGCATTCGTGAACGCCGGTGGACGGTTCCAGGCATTCCTGTGGCTGTGCCACTGCCGATGGAGCAGTGAGCGCGATCGCAGCGCCGAGCGTGGCTGCGGCGCCAGATGAAAGCATCAGGCGGAATAGGGTTTTCACGGTAGTTCTCCTGTCGTTGCCGCTACAACCAGCGTCGCGCCAACTCCGAAGAGGACCCAGTGCCAAAAGTCCCTAATCCCGCCGCCATGGGACACCACATACTGCCGTACGACATAGGCCAGTGGTCGGTGCCCGCGTGGTGGGTCCAACGGCCCGGGCGCCGCAAGGGCGCCCGGCCCGGGCGCCGCAAGGGCGCGTCGATTAACGGCGCGGGGCGCGGATAAGAGCCGCTACCGAGCTCCGACTCCCGCCTGCGGTCGGCGTTCCAGCGCCCTTCGTATTGTCAACGTACAGAATCGATGGGACGTCGTGGCAACGGGATTCGCAGGGACATGCAGCTTTGCGCTGCGATCAGCCCAGTGCGGCGATGAGGTCGCGACATGCCTGTTCACAATCTCGACATTGGTCAGCACAGGCTTTGCAGTGCTGGTGGTGCGCTGCATGGCGTTCGCACTCAGCGCCGCACACCCGGCAGGCAACCGCACAGCCTGCGAGCATTGCTTTGGCCAACTCCGAGTCGAATCCGGTCAGGCGCGCGTTGACGTTCGCAGTGACAGCGCACACGTCGGCGCAGTCGAGGTTGACGGCGATACACACAGCAAGCTGATCGACCGACGGCTCGCTGAGGCACGCATCGGCGCACTGGGTGCACGATTGTGCGCAATCCCTGCACGCATCGAGGCATTGCGCCAGAACTGCCGTGAGATTGTCGGGGGCCCTGCGCGGATGGGTTTCGAGGATCGTGCATGAAGTGCTCATTGGTGTGCTCCATTCTGCTGGGGACGGTCCGATGGGCCTACCCCGATAGCGTGTTGTGAAACCGCCCTTGAGCCGTCGGACTACACGTGCGATGTCGCCTGTCGCGCCTCAGCGGCCACGGAGCGCGTCGTGCGTTTAGGGTTTCGCCAACACTGCAACGCGAGGTCACCCGTGGCGCGCGCCGGGTGTCCACCGCGCGGTGAGCTCTGGGTGAGCACGGCTTCGAACAGGAACCCGGACGCTGCTGTGTGAATACGCTCACGCCGACAACGCCGGCTTCGACTGGAAAATGGGTCGCCACGCATGATCGGCAACCGGTCATACGATGGCCCTAACGCCTCAGGGGACCCAATGAGTTCGGCCCGCCACGCGCAGCGCCGTCCGGGCCGTTACCAGGGAGCATGCGATGTGCCGACGCGCACGTCGTAGGTCTCAGCCCTGCGCACCGCCGGCCGCAGCATGTACCCCACACCGCGGACCGTGTGGATCGTCGGTTCGCGTCCGGTGTCGATCTTCTTGCGCAGATACGAGATGTACAGGTCCACGATTGTGGGCTTGCCGCCGAAGCCATAGCTCCACACCCGGTCGACAATCTCATTGCGCCTGATCGCCCGACAAGGATTGCGCATCAGATATCGCAAGAGCTCGAACTCGGTGACAGTCAAGGAGATCGGCTCACCAGCACGGGTCACTTCCCGGCTGACGCTATTGAGTTCCAGGTCACCGACGGTGAGCATTTCGTCGGCCACCGGCGCCAGCTGACTGGCGCGGCGCAGCAACCCGCGCAGCCGCGCCACAAGCTCCTCTGAGCTGAAAGGTTTGGACATGTAATCGTCAGCACCACCGACCGCTCCCGACATCCGGCATGTCACCGAATCCCGGTCCGCTAGAACCAAGGTGGGCGTGTACCGCCGCGTCTCGCGAATCCGCTGCAGGAGCTGCCAGCCGTCGGCTCCGGGCAATCTGACATCGAGCACCAACACGTCCGGTTCCATCTCGGCGACCTTGGCTACCGCATCCCGGACATTGTGCGCAATCTCGACGACCCACCCCTCGTAGTGCAGGGCCATCTTCACCCGGTTCGCCAGCGACGGCTCCCCATCGACCAACAGCACCCTGATCATCGACCCGGCGCCCCTCTCCCCGGGCGTGGGCTGGCCAAGTCCCACAGCATCGTCGTAACGCTCTCGTAGTGGCACCGAGGTCGCAATCATTGTCTTATCTTGTTGGTCGCACAGAACATTGTCACCCCGTTCATGCTAAGTTCAAATGTTGATGGACCTTTACGCTTGCGCGAAAGGTTGTGCCATGCAGTCGGATTGGGCATTGCTCATCGCAAGATCGACCGCCAGTATCAGGTACGCCACGGGTATCGACGCATGCGGACTGGGGCCAACCGACGACCGAGCGGGTTCTCCGTATCCGGCTTGGGATATCACGGTGCAAACGATTGTCGTCGCGGCCGTCAATCGTCAACGGCTTTGACGGACGGTTGAATCGACTTTCGGCGCATGCGCATGCGGTTGCCTGCTGGCGAGCCACAACTGCAGAGTCGACCCCCGGCTGGCCGGCCACACGGCCCCAGGAACCTGGGTGCCATGGGTTTCCAGGCTTCGGGTGCCCGGGGTCGCCCTCATCGCAGGTCCACGGACATTGCTCGCCGAATGTTGATCAGATCGCGACTGATGTGACGACGTGTGACTGGCCGAGGCGCTGGGTGCAACCATGGTCATCATGCCGAAAATCGCTGCGGCCGCGAGGATTGTCGATCCACCTCTACGCATTGCTCCTGCCCTTCCCGCTTGAATCATCTACGTACGTACTACGTTTCTTGGTATCACCGGATCGGCCGCAAGTGTGTTCTTACGAGCAATGATCAGAACCTGTGGATGAGCCTTGGTAGGGCGGCGTGAATGTGGGCGCGCCTTCCCGGGGATGATCACAAGTCCAGTTCGTTTCTGATCAAGACCGGCGTTGGCGCGCTGGTTGGGAAGGCACGCCCGTGCTCACCGTAGTTCACGATGTCGCGCAGGCCAACGACACCCGCAGCGGTGCCGGTCGGTCGTTGTTGGATGAGATTGTCCGCGACGGTGCCCGGCAGATGCTGGCCGCCGCTTTGCAGGCCGAGGTCGCCGCCTATGTCGACCAGTTCGTCGATCAGGTCGACGAGAATGGGCACCGGCTGGTGGTCCGCAACGGCCACCACAACGTCCGGGAGGTGCTCACCGGCGCTGGGGCGATCGAGGTGAAGGCGCCGCGGGTCAACGACAAACGGGTCGATCCGGAAACCGGTGAGCGGCAACGATTCTCGTCGAAGATACTGCCGGCGTGGGCGCGTAAGTCCCCGCAGATGGCCGAGGTGCTGCCGTTGCTGTACCTGCATGGCCTGTCCAGCAGCGACTTCGGTCCGGCGTTGGAGCAGTTCCTCGGCTCGGGGGCGGGGCTCTCGGCTCCGGCGATCACCCGACTGACCGCGCAGTGGCAGGACGAGGCCGCCGCGTTCGGCCGCCGGGACCTGTCGGGCACCGATTATGTGTACCTGTGGGTGGACGGCATCCATCTCAAGGTCCGCCTGGAGCAGGACAAACTGTGCCTGCTGGTGATGCTGGGGGTGCGCGCCGACGGCCGCAAGGAACTGGTCGCGCTGACCGACGGGTACCGCGAATCAGCGGACTCGTGGGCGGATCTGCTGCGGGACTGCCGGCGCCGTGGCATGCGCGCCCCGGTGCTCGCGGTCGGGGACGGTGCTCTGGGGTTCTGGAAAGCGGTCCGTGAGGTGTTCCCCGATACCCGTGAGCAGCGGTGCTGGTTTCACAAGCAGGCCAATGTCCTTGCCGCACTACCGAAGTCGGCGCATCCGGGGGCGATCGCGGCGATGCGGGAAATCGCGGGCGCCGAGGACATCGACCACGCGCAGGTCGCGGTCAAAGCCTTCGAACTGGACTACGGCGCCAAGTTCCCCAAGGCCGTGGCCAAGATCGTTGACGACCTCGATGTGCTGCTGGAGTTCTACCACTATCCCGCCGAGCACTGGGTACATCTGCGCACCACCAATCCGATCGAGTCGACCTTCGCCACGGTCCGGTTGCGCACCAAGGTCACCAAGGGGCCGGGTTCCCGCGCGGCGGGTATCGCCATGGCCTACAAGCTCATTGACGCCGCACAAGCCCGCTGGCGGGCGGTGAACGCCCCGCACCTGGTCGCCCTGGTCCGGGCCGGAGCGGTGTTCCACAAAGGCAAACTGCTCGAACGACCCGTCGACATCACCCCACCCGAACCGGCCGACAACCCGGCCACCCCGACCGGAACGGAGGTCGCCTGAAAAACACCAATCCACAGGTATTGACAATTACTCTGTTCTTACTAAGCAGATACATAGATTGCTGCCGTGCCGGCAAAGCAACCGCCGGCTGCGATCGAGCTGGGTGTGGCGCCGGGCAAGTCGAGGAGGGCAAGAGCGATAGGGGTTTCGACAATCGGTCGGCGTCGAGGTGGCCGTGATGGAACGGAGCTGATCAGATCAATCCCGAGCTACCAGGGGTTGAGTTGGCATGCGTGGGGACGCGTTTGGGACCCCGCTGGCGAGTGTGAGATCGCCGACACCACGGCGACCTCACCCCGGGATGATCGACGCGCCATGGGGTGCTGCGCTCGCGAGCGCACCGGCAAGCATCGGTACAGGCCCGAAAACTGTCGCGCTGTGAGTGCGGCGCCGCATGTGCGACGCGCTGCCCGGCGGCGCCAGTGACGGTGGTACTCAGGCATGCCGTCCAGCAGATCAACGCCTGGGCGTCCGATCGGCTGCGAGCGATCGCCGATCTCACCGCCCGCGCCGCCATGGCGGTCACTCACATCCTTCCGTATACCCATACCGGGTAAGACGGAGGCGCATCGGGCGGTTGCGTGAGCATCGATGCGAGGCCGATCCAACGACGCCTGCGCGAATACCCGCTAGGCGGTATACGCCGTGGTGGTAGGCATCCGCTCGGCATGTTCAGTAGGAGGAACACGCCTTGCCACATACCCCAGCGGGGTATACATTCGACGTGTGCATTGGTGGGCGTACCCCAGGTGGGTATTCATGTCGCAGTCGCAACAAGAAGGAGTGTGCACCATGACGACCATCGAATTCGAAGTGAGCGGGATGACCTGCGGGCACTGCGAAATGTCGGTTCGCGAAGAGGTGGGCCGGGTGCCCGGCGTGAGCGGAATCGAGGTCAGTGCCCAGACGGGACGCCTCGCAGTCACCGGGGCCGACATCGATGTCGATGACGTCGTGTCCGCGGTCAGTGAAGCCGGGTATGCGGCCGTGCGGGTCTCATGAACGCTGCGGGACGGCTGGCGGCGTACGGCGCCGGATTGGTGGTGGCGTTCGGCGGCGCGTTCGCCGTGTCGAACGCGGTTGTCCCTGGCAGTGCTGTTCACGCGTGGCAACAGGAAAGCCAGGCGCCGGGCCATGGCACGCACCGGCCCGACGCGGCTGCACCGGAGTTGCCCGGCCTGTCCCTGAGCCAGAACGGATACCTGCTGTCGGAGGTGAGCGCACCGGGCGCCGTTGACGTCGACGGGGTTCTGCGATTCCGGATTCACACCGCGAGCGGGACGCCGCTGACCACATTCGCCACCACCCACGATCGTGACCTACACCTGATCGTGGTGCGGGCCGACGGCAGCCAATTCCGGCACGTTCACCCGACGCTGGACGCAGCGACGGGAACATGGTCGATTCCCTGGCGGTGGCGGGCCGCTGGCACATACCGCGTGTTCACCGACTTCCAGCCGGCCGACGCACCCGCTGCACCGAAGCTGACCTTGACCCGCTCGGTGGAGGTCGCGGGAGCGTTCACCCCCGTGGATCCGGGCATTGCGCGGACCGTCGACCAGGTGGCGGGGTACACCGTGACCCTCGCGGGCGATCTGGTTGCCGGTGCCACCCGCAATCTCGCTGCGACCGTGTCGCGTAACGGGACACCCGTCACCAACCTGCAGCCCTATCTGGGTGCGTTCGGCCACCTCGTGGCGCTGCGCGGCGGCGACTTGGCCTACCTGCACGTGCACCCCGAAGGCAGTGAACCCACGCCGGGGCAAACCGGTGGACCTACGATCTCGTTCGCAGCCGAAGCCCCGACTCCCGGAAAGTACTTGCTGTACCTGGATTTTCAGATCGACGGAACGGTGCGCACGGCTACGTTCGTCGTAGACGCACAGTCTGGCGATGGCAGCCAGCCCGCCGGCGGCCAGCGAGACGACAGTCATGCCGGTACGCACTGATCGAAACATCAACGCCCATCGAATCATTGAGAGGAGCGGCACCATGACTGTCTCCACGTCTACCTCCACGTCGACAACTGGTACCCATGTCGAATTGCAGATCAGCGGAATGACCTGCGCCTCCTGCGCAAACCGGATCGAACGCAACTTGAACAAGCTCGAGGGCGTCGAAGCCACCGTCAACTACGCCACGGAGAAGGCAACCGTCAGCGTGCCCGACGGATACGACCCTGCACAGCTCGTCGAGGCGGTCGAAAAGACCGGCTATACAGCCACTGTGCGACGGCCCCGAGAGGACGAGCACGAAGAGCACCAAGACCGCGATGAAGACCCTGAGCTGATGTCGCTGCGCAACCGGCTCATCGGATCAATCGTGCTGGCCGTACCGGTCATTGCGGTGGCGATGGTTCCGGCGCTGCAGTTCACCAACTGGCAGTGGGCCTCACTGACGTTGGCTGCGCCGGTCATCGTGTGGGCCGCATGGCCGTTCCACAAAGCCGCGTGGGCCAACCTCCGCCACGGCACCGCCACCATGGACACGCTGATCTCCATGGGCACACTCAGTGCATTCCTGTGGTCGCTGTATGCGCTGTTCTTCGGAACCGCGGGAACCCCGGGCATGAAGCACCCGTTCGAGCTGACCCTGCAGCCCTCCGACGGAGCCGCCAACATCTACCTCGAAGTCGCGGCCGGCGTCACGATGTTCATCCTGGCCGGACGCTATTTCGAAAAGCGGTCCAAGCGCCAGGCCGGCGCGGCCCTGCGGGCCCTGTTGGAGCTCGGCGCCAAAGAAGTATCGGTGCTGCGCAACGGCATTGAGACGAAGATCCCGGTCGGCGAGCTGGTGGTCGGCGACGAGTTCGTCGTGCGGCCGGGCGAGAAGATCGCCACCGACGGCGTCGTGGTGTCGGGCAGCTCGGCCGTGGATGCCTCGATGCTGACCGGTGAATCGGTACCGGTCGAGGTCGGCGAGGGTGACGCCGTCACCGGCGCAACCGTCAACGCCGGCGGGCGACTGGTCGTCCGAACCACCCGCGTCGGCTCCGACACACAACTGGCGCAAATGGCCAAGCTGGTCGAGGACGCCCAAACCGGCAAGGCCGAGGTGCAACGCCTGGCCGACCGGGTCTCAGGGGTGTTCGTGCCCATCGTCATCGCCATCGCGGTCATCGCCCTGGGTGCGTGGCTGGGAGCCGGGTTCCCGGCCGCGGCCGCGTTCACCGCAGCAGTCGCGGTGCTGGTGATCGCGTGCCCCTGCGCCCTGGGGCTGGCGACACCGACGGCGTTGTTGGTGGGTACCGGCCGCGGCGCCCAGCTGGGCATCCTGATCAAAGGCCCCGAAGTGCTGGAGTCCACCCGCACGGTCGACACCGTCGTGCTGGACAAGACCGGAACAGTGACGACCGGCAAGATGACGCTGGTCGATGTGCTGACCGAGCCCGGCGTTGACCGCGCCCAGTTGCTGCGCCTGGCCGGCGCTTTGGAGAACGCTTCCGAGCACCCCATCGCTGCGGCCATCGCCAAGGCAGCTGCCGAGGAGACCGGAACCCTGCCCACCGCGGAAGGTTTCGCCAACATCGAGGGCAGAGGTGTCCAGGGCATCATCGACGGCCGCGCTGTCGTCATCGGACGCGAGGCGCTGCTGGCCGATTGGTCGCAGCACCTGAGTTCTGAGGTGGCACAAGCCAAGTCCCGTGCCGAGGGCCAGGGCAAGACCGTCGTTGCCGTCGGGTGGGACGGCGCCGCGCGGGGTGCTCTGGTGATCGCCGACACCGTCAAACCGACCAGCGCCGAGGCGGTTTCGCGATTGCGTGAGCTCGGGTTGACGCCGGTGCTGCTGACCGGTGACAACGAGGCCGTGGCCCGCCAGATCGCGTCCGAGGTCGGTATCGACGAGGTGATCGCCGAAGTACTGCCAGAAGACAAGGTCGACGTGGTGGCCCGGCTGCAAGCCCGGGGCAAGATCGTCGCGATGGTCGGCGACGGCGTCAACGACGCGCCCGCGCTCGCGCAGGCTGACCTGGGACTGGCGATGGGCACCGGGACTGACGTCGCGATCGAGGCGTCCGACATCACCCTGGTGCGCGGTGATCTGCTCAGCGCCGTGGATGCAATCAGGTTGTCCCGCAAGACATTGTCGACCATCAAGATCAACCTGTTCTGGGCGTTCGCCTACAACGTGGCAGCGATCCCGGTAGCGGCGCTCGGCATGCTCAACCCCATGCTCGCCGGCGCCGCCATGGCGTTCTCCAGCGTGTTCGTCGTCGGCAACAGCCTGAGACTGCGCGGCTTCACGAGCATCTCGACAGGCACCGGCCGCTAACCCGTGCACCCATCCCAACGCCCCGAAGGAAACACCATGCCCGGTCCCACCCCGCCCGTCTGCTGCTGCAGCGGGGCCACCCCCGAGATCAACCAAGCGGCCGAAAACCTCAGAGGTACAAGGAATCTCCTTGATGCCGGAGACCAGGGTGTGCGCGCGGCCGGCGGGCACTCTAAAGGTCCGCAATCGGACGCGGGACCCACAACGAATGACACCGAGACCGACTCTGGCGTCGACATTGACGACGGTGGTCGGTCGTCGTCACACCCTTGACACCGCGCAGTCCCCGTGTTCGGGCAACCAGTGAAGTCGTGGTAGCCCGAAACCGCACGAAGCCACACCTTGCCCCATGGACGGATACTCGTGCGTTAACACGTGGCCTTGCATAGGGATTCGTCCCGACCGCCCATGAGACCCGCGGCGCTGCAGGGTTCCCCCGCTCGAAGATACTCCGGGTTCAGCACCACGGTTCACCCGATCCAGTCAGACCGGTGATCGGTCGATGTTCCCGATCCGATCAGTCACCTCGGTGCGACCAGCGGTGCCGGTCGGCCTCGGCCCGGCCCTCATCGTGGCTACCGCCACGACAAGCACAACCTCAACGAGCGCGGTGGAGTCATCCGGCGCGCCATCACCGCCTGGATGAAGATGAAACGGTTATGAACCACGCCCGACCGGCACGCACAAAGCGCCGCACCGGCAACGTGGAGGTGGCATAGGGCGCCCTGCGGTGGGCCGTGGATGATCCCTCGGGACTGGCTGCTACCTGGAGGGTGTCAAGGTGAGTACCTCGGCGTACCGCCCCGCACGTCATCACCGGGGCGGCACTATCGTGACAGTGCCGACGAACCGACGGCGCTGGCCGCCCCGAAGCTCACCGTGCGCGAAAAGCTGTCGGGTTCAAAGGAGCTTCACGCGAACTTCACGCTGACGTCGTCGCATCGCGGACCAAGGTGGCGTCAGCGCAAGTACGTCGCGGGTATTCGCCCGCCCGCGCGGCACCTGGTGCTAGTGTACGTAGTATCTACGTAGGTTTGAGGAAAGGTGAATGGCTATGGTGCGTGCGGTCCGGCGGCTGATCATGGCGGCGGTGGCGCTGTTTGCGCTGATGACGATGGGGGCGCCGCTTGCCGCCGCGGCGATGAAATGTCCGCACCAGCTTGGGTCACAGCAACAGTTGACCGATGCCGGTGGGGCGGCGACCGCCGAGTGGACATTGACCGACCTCCGCCCGAGTAGCGATGCCGCTCCGGGCTACCCGCTGGCCGGGCGGTTGTGGGAAGCGACGGTGACGGTGCGCGCTGCGGCCGGTGCGGTGACACCGGTGATCCCCAACTTCGGCGCGATGGGTGCCGGGCACACGCAGTACCCGGTCCTGTGGCAGTTGGCCACCCCGGCCGGTATCTCCGCCGCCACCCTGTCCGAGGGCCAATCGGCAACGGGCAAAATCTATTTCGATGTCACCGGGCCCGATCCGATGGCCGTGGCGTACAACGCCGGTGGCCCGAAGCCGGCGATGATGTGGTGCAACATGGCGGCCATGGCGCCGATGATGTCCAAGCCCATGACGATGTCCATGCCGATGGATGACTGCCCGTGCTGCGACGCCGGCTGCCCCGGCTGTCCCGAGCGGCGCTGACCGTCACTGCGAATCGGAACGTGCCAGCCGTCCGTTCTGCCGGCGACCGGGCTACGGTCACCCGCAGAACGACGGCGGCCCGGCCGTCAGGGCCGGTAGTTGAGACTGGTCATCATCCCGGCGGCCTGGTGATAGGTGTTGTGGCAGTGCATCATCCACACACCCGGATTGTCGGCGACCAGCGCGACCGCGAGCTTCTGCTTGGGCAGCACGACCGCGGTGTCTTTACGAGCGCCGAGGCTGCCGTCAGGTTTGATGATCTGGAATGTGTGGCCGTGCAGATGCATGGGGTGCCACATCTCGGTGTTGTTGGTAAAGGTCAGCACGGCGCGCTGGCCCTGGTTGATCTGCAGCGGCTGGGTTTTGTCGAATGCGGCGCCGTTGATGGTCCAGTTGTATTGCATCATGTCGCCCGCCAACACCGCTTCCAGGTTGACGTCGGGGGTGCGTGCGCCAAGGTCGACCGGCGCGGTGGCGGTGAACATCGCGACCGTACCGACCCGCTTGGTCAGCTCGGTCGGCTGAAAGCCGGGATCGGGCGGGCTTCCCGTGCCCGTGGACAGCAGGGCACGCGCCACCGCGTTTTTGCCTTCAGCCAGCGCCACCAGCGGAAAGACGCCGTCGGCGGCGGTGACCAGGACGTCGTAGCGTTCGCCCATCCCCACCAGCAGGGCGTCCACCTCGGTCGGGATCACCGCAAAACCGTCGGTGTGCGTGACCGTCATCGTGTGCCCGGCCAGCGCCACCCGAAACGCCGTGTCCGACCCGGCGTTGATGATGCGCAGGCGGATCCGCTGGCCGGGTTTAGCGGTGAACGTGGTCGGCGCACCCGGGATACGCCCGTTAATCAGGTAGTAGGGGTAGTTCACGTCGCCCGCGTCCCCACCGAGCAACGCGCTGGTGTACATCCCGCCCATCGGCGCCATGCCACCGGCGCTCGGAGTACCTCCCATGCCCGGCATATCGCCCATACCCGGCATATCCCCCATACCGGGCATGCCGCCCATGCCGTTCTTGCGCAGCTCATCGAAAATCTGCTGCGGCGTCTTCCCGATGCCGTCAGTCCAGTCATCCAGCACGACAATCCATTCGGCGTCGTAGCCGCCCGCCTCGCGCGGGTCGTCGACGATCACTGGGACATACAGTCCGTAGTCGGCGTCGAGTTCAACGTGCGGATGAGCCCAGTAGGTGCCCGAATGTGGTACCGAGAACCGGTAAGTGAACTCCTTGCCAGCATCGATGTTCGGGGTGGCCGGCGGTGCACCATCCATGTCGTTGCGCAGCGCGATGCCGTGCCAGTGCACCGACGTGGGGTGATCGAGCCGGTTGGTCACGGTGACCGCAAGCTCATCGCCCACGTTGGCTCGGATCACCGGAGCCGGGATGGTGGCGCCGTAGGTCAGCGTGCGCAGCGTGGGGCCGCCCAGGTCCACGGTGGCCGCCTGCGGGGTCAACGCCGCGGTGACGGCGCGGCCCGTATGCGGCCGCGCCGCCTCCGCCGCGGCGATCGCGGCAGACAACCCGCCACTAGGCGCGGCGGGCGGGGCTGGTGGCCGGCTACTGCAGCCGGCGAGCGCGAACCCACCCGCGATAGTGGCGGCCAGGAAGCCGCGGCGGCCCAATTGCACGTTTAGCGGGGACGGTCCCATTGCGATCCTTCTCTCCTGTATCCAGCACATCAGTCACGCCGGCCACCGTCGAAGGCCCGACCAGCGGAGTCAAAGAACACACTGGCCAATATACCCCAATGGGGTATATTGGCCAGGCGCATGGCGACCCGATTTCCGACCACGGAAGGACTTCGATATGAGCACGATGATGGGGGCGATCGGTCATGCACTGGCCCTGGCCGGTTCGATGACGTGGGAGATTCTCTGGGCGCTGATCCTCGGGTTCGCGCTGTCGGCGGTGGTGCAGGCCGTCGTCCGGAAATCGACCATCGTCCGCCTCCTCGGCGACGACAAGCCCAAGACCCTCGCCGTGGCCGCGGGACTCGGCGCGGCATCGTCGTCGTGCTCGTACGCGGCAGTGGCGTTGGCGCGCTCGCTGTTTCGCAAAGGCGCCAACTTCACCGCGGCCATGGCATTCGAGATCGGCTCCACCAACCTCGTCGTCGAACTCGGCATCATCCTGGCGCTGCTGATGGGCTGGCAGTTCACCGCCGCCGAATTCGTCGGCGGCCCGATCATGATCGTCGTGCTGGCGGTGCTGTTCCGCTTGTTCGTGCGCAGCCGCCTCATCGACGAGGCCCGCGTGCAGGCAGACCAGGGCATCGCGGGCTCGATGGAAGGGCATGCGGCCATGGACATGTCGGTGCAGGGCGAGGGCTCGTTCGTCAGGCGCCTGTTCTCGGGACCTGGCCTCACGTCGGTCTCGCATGTGTTCGTCATGGAGTGGGCGGCGATCCTGCGCGACCTGATAATCGGTCTGCTCATCGCCGGTGCCATCGCCGCGTGGGTGCCAAATGCGTTCTGGGAGAACTTCTTTCTCGCCGACGATCCGACGTGGTCGGCGATCTGGGGGCCGATCGTCGGGCCCGTCGTGGCGATCGTGTCGTTCGTCTGCTCCATCGGGAACGTGCCCCTGGCGGCGGTGCTGTGGAACGGCGGTATCAGCTTCGGCGGCGTGGTCGCGTTCATCTTTGCCGACCTGCTGATCCTGCCGATCCTCAACATCTACCGGAAGTACTACGGCACCCGGATGATGCTGACGCTGCTGGCCACGTTCTACGTCTCGATGGTCGCGGCGGGTTACCTCGTCGAATTGCTTTTCGGTGCAACGGGTCTCATTCCCACGCAGCGCAACGCCATGGTGATGGAGAGCGGCATCTCCTGGAACTACACCACGTGGCTCAACATCGTCTTCCTGCTGCTCGCCGCGGGTCTGGTGTTGCGCTTCGTCCGCACCGGCGGCATCCCGATGCTGCGCATGATGGGCGGCTCACCCGACGCGGGGCACGACGGCGGCCACGGTCATGAAGGCCATACCAGTCACGATCACCACCAGCCAGGTTTGCCCGCCAACCATGACCACGTTCATCACTACCATCGAGAGAGCGACGATGAAGATCATGACGACCTCGGCCATCACTGAAAATCCAACCTGACTGTGCTGGTACCGATTCCGGCCGATCGGAGGCAGGCCAGTCGGCCCGCTGGTGAGTTGACCGACAAGGATGTGGAGAGCGCGACGATGAACACAACCCCGCGGCGGCCACGCCGCAGCCGCACACGCATCGGGTTGATGGCGGCGGTGGTGATCCTGGTCGCGTTGGCGGTGGCAGTGGTGATCGTCCTCAACACGCGCGCTTCGGGGCCTGTCAACTCGATCGAGCGTACCGCGCAAGACCGGTGCGACGCTGAGGTCCGCAACCGGCTCGTCGCACCGGCGGCCGCTACGCTGTCGAACACCGACGTGGCCACCAGCCCTCTCGACCCGGACGCCAAAGACCTGTTCACCCTCACGCAAGGTCCCCTCAGCGGCATCGATCACTCCCGCATCACGGTGTGGAGCGTGACGGTCGCAGTAGACGCTCCCAACGAAGTCGGAGGCAGCCTGCACGACCGATACGACTGCCGCGCCTACTTCGTGGACGGCACTCTGACAGACACCCTCGTGCTCGCCGGCCACGACCACTAACAACGACCTCTCGATCCACTGCGTCTCTCTGCAACGGGATGTTCACGGCCGGCGTTCCGTGGGCCCGGTCGAGCTGGGCGATCGAGCCGTTCGACCGTCGATTTCAGTTCCGCCACCGTGGTATTGAGCCCTTTGGATCCGTGCGCCCTTTCCGATATAAGGCGGCGCGGCGCCATGCTGCCGTCGCGCCCCGCGCCGAGCACGGGGCGTCGTTGGCTACCGGTGGTGTTTGTGGCGCGCGGTTATGCTGTGCTGGCTACACCTCGCGACCGTTTAGCGTGGCGTCATCCGGCGCGAAGCAATATCGGTCACAGGCCGCCCCTGCAGCTTCGTCGCCCGCTCCGCGGCAAGGAGTTGAATAACGTTGGCGTACAACGTGATTTTCCGCTCCAACTCGGCGCAGTGTGCTTGTAGCGCTCGATGTGCTTGTTGCAGATCATCGAACGCGTCGGCGGTGCCCCGGTACGGGGCCGGCGTCGTGCCTTCGTTGCGGACGTGCGCTTGGAACATCTCTTTGAGATCAACGTGCTGATGGGTGAGGTGCCATCGCGCAACACCGGCCTCGACGGCCAACTGGGATACGTTGAGCCGACCGGTTGATCGCAGCGGTTTGCCGGCCATCAAGCGGTCCATGGCCGCTACGATCTTTTTGCGTACCGGGTCTGTTTCAGTGGCCGTCATCGTGGTCCTTGATGATTGTCTCGATCCGATCGAGTTCTCGTTGTTCGCGTTGGTGCCGTAGTGGTGGGGCGGCTCGGTCCAACACTGTTGTTGCAAGCCGGTCCCGGTGTTGGCGGACTGTGGCCATGTTGCGATCGGTCCGAGCAATGTTGCGGCAGCTGGGCCGGCAGTCGTCGATGTCGGGTGTCACGAGCGGATCGTCGCGGGCTCCTCGCAGCTGGCAGGCCGCTTTGGTCGCGTCGAATACGCAGGTCATTCCCTCGCCGTGGTAGATCTGCAGCAATGGATTGGACAGCAAGTCGCGGGTTTGCCTCTTGCTGGTCAGGGTGTAGCCGGCGAAGCGGCCGTTGGCTGCGCTCAGACGCTGGCGGTAGGTTTGTGAGGCTGGTCCGGATACGTGTTCCCCATCGCTCAGGGCCTGCTCGTCGTCGGCGAATTGTTCCAACCTGGCCAGGAAATCCTCGAAGGCCAGCTCGTCAGGGAAACCTGAGTCGTAGGCGCCGGCGTAGCCCTGAATCATCCGTGTGTGTACGTGACCGTATTGGATCGACGCGGCGACCAGCCCGCGAGGTCGGCGGCGGATGAACCATGCCAGTGTGCGGCGAAATCGGCTGATGGTCAGCTGGCCGTGCGGGTCCGGCGGAATGGGATCGATGTGGTGGTGGGCACACAGCCGGTCAACGAAATCGATGAATCGGTGCACACTGTCGGTGGCTGCCTGAGTGTTTAGCGCTAGTCCCCCCGATCGACGCGGGGCGTAGATGCGTGTCAGATCGAATCGATTGGTGAACAGTAGTTCTTCGTCGTGGAGGCGTTCGAGTACCCGGATGGCGTCGGCAACCGGCTGCACCACCACCCACGGGTCGGCCCGCTGTAGGCCGGCGGGCACTTTGTTGCCTTGCTCGTCGACGGCGTTCTTGAAATAGACGCCTGACATCAGATACATGTCGTTGGCATCGTCCCGTTCGATGCAACCACGACGAATGTTCAAGACCTCCGCGGGCCGAGCACCGGAGAGGTAGGCGACCACGATCAGGCAGGCGGTGTGCAGATGCCGGATCAGGTGGCGGGTCTGGTTGTAAGAGAAGCGTCCAGGATGCCAGGGCCGTCCCTGCAGTGTGGCGATGATCGGGGTGGACAGGTACGCGTCATCATCGATCGGCAAGCCTGAGGTGGTTAACACCGACCGGGCGGTCGAGTAGGACGCCGCCGGCAGCCGTGGGATACCGATGAGCCGGCCGATATAAGGGAAGTTGATTTCGCGCTCACCTTGCTCGTTGATCCTGCCCGGCAGCAATCCCTGTTCTTGCCGAAGCGATTCGGCGTATTCGGCGACGATCTTGATCGCCCCACCCTGTGGCAGCCGGGTCCTGTCTTGCTCCGCAATGGGCGTCACGTCCGGCCCGCGTGCATGCAGGAAGAGGAACTCCTCGTGGGCGGCGATGATGTCATCGGCAAAGTCTTCGACGAATCGCAGTGCCCACAGTAGTAGTGCCTGCATCGTGTTCTCGTTGATTCGTGGCGTGAGGTTCTCCATGTATGAGCGGGCATTGCCCAGAAGGGCGCCGGCCGATTCACCGCCCCAGGGCGGCATCTCGGGTAGCCGCATCGATTCCGGTAGTGCCGAGCGGTATCCCCAGAGTCGACGGACCTCGCCGACGCATCGGTGCATCTGCTCGACGCTGGGCTGAGTGCTGCCGACGTAGACCAGATAGTCATCGAGCAACTCGGGTGTCACTTCGCAGAACGCTGTAATACGTTGTTTGTGAAGCCAATTCAAGAACGTGCGGAACGGATACCAGCACATCCTGATGGTGTACAGCGATGGGCGTGTGGCCGTGGTCCTTCGGAGCTGCATCGGCGGGTCGGTGTTGACCAGCACCCACACGTAGCGTTTTGCGCATTCTCGCAAGGATTTTGGGGCCAGCTTGAAGTTGATGCTGGTGATCTTCGCGCTTTCCTCGAAGATTCCGTGATCGAAGCGCCACACATCGTCTGCATACCGAGACAGCACAGCGGTGTCGGCATCTGGGCGTAATACGCGCCGCAGGAGAACCGGTGTGGTCGGGTCGGGACATTCAACCTGGTCGTGGTGGCGCGTAGCGCGCCGATGCGGTGTCGTCATCGCATGTCCAACTCCCGGTTGAGGAATCGGTCCACGATCTCGCGATGGTCATCGGTGGTGGCGGCGCGCGCTGCGCTGAGTTGGTCTTCGTCATAATTCGACAGCAGATCGGATAGCTGGGCGTGTGGGAGGGCAAAACGCGTCGTCCACGTCAGCGGGGTCATCTGGTGTCGACGTTCAGCCAGACGATCGAACACCAGGGTCTGCACGGGCAGGTGCCGAGGCAACGCGCGAGCGCATGGACAACTGAGGCACAGCATGAATGAGGCGCGGCACGGCTGGCCCGGGTCACCGTAGGGTCCGTGGTGATTGTCGATGCAGGCATTCATCACGGTGTCCAACTTGCCCTGGAGCATGCGGCGAACATCGGTGTGGGACAACGATAATTCCGATGCCAACGCCGTCGGATCGGCGTGCGCCTGAGCAACTTCGGCCGCCGACAGCGCGGACATGACGGGCAAGGCGCGGGCTTTGGCGACCTGTTCGCTCAAGGCATCGGCGACAACTCGGCGGTATTCAACCAGGTTGCCGCGGTTTCGCCCCAGATAGTCGTCAATGAGGGTTTGTTCGGTGTGCGCCACCGGTTTCTGGTGTAGCTCAAGGTAAGTCATTCGTAGTCGAACTAGCGACACCTCGAGTGGCTTGGGTGGTACGCCCTCGACAGAATCGCACAGTAGCCCCTGTTGTCGCGACCATGGCCGTATCCATCCTTCAGCCGATCCATGCGCGCGGATACCCCTACCATGGGCGCCATTTGAACAGTAGGCAACCATCAACCGGCCACTGCCTTCGATTCTGCGCGTCGATGCGGTCAGCTCATACAACAACATGTAGACACCGAAGGCCGTGTGCAGTTCATCGCGGCGCGACAGCGTGGTCGGGTCGTCGGGGATGCTGATCCAATCTGGAACGGCGGCAAGTGCGACGTCCATGTCGGCGCGGCTGCCACGACGGGGCTTGCGCATCCCGACAATGGCGGTCTTCGGTCCGCCCGCATCGCCGTCGGCGCGGTGATGTGTAGCAGGACATTTCATGATGACGTACGGATTTTGCCCGGTCAGCACGGCCAACAACACGGCACCGGCGCTGACTTCCAGCGGATTCAAATGTGCCCACCGAATGATGTCCCGGGTCCCTCCGAAACCGCGCACCCACTTGGCAGTCAACTGCGCCTTGCTCGGGAAGTCGCCGCCTCGGCGTGGCACGTCGGCGTGCCGTTCCACATAGTCGAGCAATTCGAGTCGGCGGGTCGGATCATCTAACTGGCCCAATCGGTACTGCTCCAACAACGCACGATTATCTCGGATGCGTTGCGCGGCCCGCCGCAGGTCGGCGCGCGCCGCTGCGGCGATCCGCTGGAATTCGGTACGGCTGTAGCTCTGGTGACGCTTACCGGACCGCACTGGTCGCGGATGGGGCTCGGCGAGTTTGGCCACCATGTCCGGATTCCACGAATCGAGCTGGCGCAGAGTCATTTTCACTCCGCGCGACTCCTCGGTGAGCTTCCAGATGGCACCCGCAGCGCGACGCTCGGCCAAGAAGCCGTCGATGTGGCGCGGACGCAGGCCCGATCGGCTCACGGGTGGACGCGGTAGACCCGAAAGATATTGCGCAAAGTGGTGCATCGCTCGAAACGCGTCGCCGATCGACGCCATCGACCGTAAAGTGCCGCCCGGGCCTGTGCGTTTGGCGAACGCCTCGGCAAACATGCGTTGCAGCTCCGGGCTCACCGGCAAACGTGAACAGTCGAAGTCTTTTGGCTGACTGTTGCCGTCCTCGAAGCAGCGGACCGTCGTTCCGTCGGCGAGAACACCGCGCGGTGTTGCGTGTGCTGGTTCGGGAAGCCGAGCGGCGCGACCACGCCGACTCATTTGCGCGCCACCGGGTCTCCGAGGACCATTGCGTGGCCGCCGAAAAGTTCGGCCATCAATCCCGCCACCGGTAAGCCCTGGGTCTGCGCAAGCAACACCTCGACGTCGAGCGCCCGGAAGGGTTCCAGGTAGACGTTCCTGGTAGTTTCGACATGCCGGTGCCCCAACATCGTCTGCACCAGGTGCCAGGTATCACCGAATTGGACTCGGAAATCACGGGCCTCCTCCTCTGAGAGGTGACCGAGTCTCGAGGAATAGACCAGTTTCCCAATGGAGAACCACCGCAGGGCGAAGGAGTGCCGCAGCATATGCGGTGTGCAGGTGAAGTTCTCCACACCCAGTGCGGCGATACGATCGTTCGCTGCAGCGAACGTGTGGTGCCATCCGTGCGCGTCGCGCGGGAGACCATTTTCGTTCAGCCACAACCACAATGGCTCCAGACCAGCTTGCGTGCGGCGAAATAGCCTGCGGCGCAACGCTGGACCGGTCGTGTTCCAAGCGCGGTCGATGAATCCACCGTTACCGTCGGGCAGTCTTACCGTTCCTGGTCGCTTCGCGACGCCCACGACGATCGCGTCGCCCAGTTGCGCGTAGCGACCGCTCTCTTGGGCGCCGCGAACAGCCCGGGCCCTGGAACCCTCCACATACGCACAAATCCCCGCCAGCACGTGCCGCGGCATCCAATACGGGTGGCCATAGCCACCCTTGGCACATTTGTCGGCCAAGTGACACTTATAGAAGGGCCGGTCGACACCCAGTGTTGGAAGTTCATCGATCGTGACCGAAGCCCATTCCGACAGCCGTAACCCCGTTCCATACAGTCCGTCGAAAAACGCGACATCGCGCTGCTCATTGCGGGTGCGGCACGATCGGTCCCTGTGGCCCCGAAGATCCCGGCCACGCAACCCAACATCGCGCCAACGATCTACCGCGGCAGGATCGAGCCATCGAACTCTGGCCGACCGCTTAGACGGCGGCGAATCAACGGACAGGAAGATGTCGACGACATCTGCGAACCGCTCCGCGGCCCACGAATAGAATTTCTTGCACGCCGCAATATCCTTCGAAAAAGCCGAAGCGCCAACAGGAGTCAGGTTGTTCGGGTCGGTGCGCCTCCAGAACTCGAAATCCTCTGTGTCTTCCTCGGTCGCTTCAGACCACACGCGTCCACTGGTCTGCAAGAAGTTCAGCCACAAACACAGCGACTGTGCGTAGTCACGGTTTGTGTTACTCGCAAGCACTCGCATCCGAGCGGAAGCCAAGAACGCGTTGACTCGAACATCGACAAACCCGTCGCTGCGTATGAGAAAGCGCTGTCCATCAACGTCTTTCCAACGCGACAACACGTCGCCGATGTCAGGAATCGGGCCCGTGATCTCCGTCGGCCAACCGTGAGCGAGCACGTTGATGTCGTAGCGAACCACCGACCATGTCTGCATGTTGGCTCCCAGCCCGAGGGTGGAGCGAGCATAGCAACAACAAGTCAGTGGCTATAGAATGAGTAGCCCGATTAGGTAGGGCTCCAAGATGCCCATACCTGCGGCGTAGAGCTCAGTATGTTCGTCGCCGTCTGTGTCGATTTCGGTCAGCTCGACCCGACCTTGCCCGCGGTCGCGGATTTGGTACCAACTGGTATCGAGACCGGTTGTGGGTCGCAGCGTGGTCGTGCCGTCGTGACTGCCGACGGCAAATCCAGCGGTGCTGGCCCAGCCCGCGCACGTGCGGGACAGTGCCGGCGCCGGGTTTACCACGGCGCTACCGTAGCCGCTGGCCCGCACCTCCCTCGCGCGACGGCCGAATGCTACCGGCAATGCCGCCATCGATCAGACGCGAGCCACGGCGCAGGCAACGCCATGTGTCCAACGCGTTGACGTCCAACCCGGGGTGCACGACCGCTTCACTAGGTGTCCGTCGTCGCTTAAGCTGGGGCGGGCAGTGGACGAGACCTGTCCTGCCCCAACATGATTGAGAATTCGGTGGGCGGCAATTCTCATCCAATCGGGGGCACCTCGACACGCAATATCACAGCGGGGACCGACACGTCGGTGAATCGCGTTGCGGGCTGCGGGTTTGCTGTTACTGCTGCTGTGCGCGGAGGCGGGCGTAGATTTCGGCCCGGTACTGGTCGCCGGTGATTTTGCCGGCCGCCAGGTCGGCGAGCCGGGCAGCTGACTCCAGGCTGGGGCCCTCAACGGCGCTGCTGGCCACGACCTCATGGACGAGGCGGCGCTGGTGCGGTGGGAGGCCGGCGAGAATGCCACAGCCACGACGCTCGGGTAACGACACCCATTGGCCGAATGCACGCATTAGGTGCTGTCGTCTTCGTCAGAGCGATAATCTCCTCCAGTAGATCCTCCCGACTGGTTGAGATCGGAGCACGAATTGGCCAAAGCGTCCGGTGCTGCCGACGACGAGCAGACTGTGGCCGCCAGCCGGTTTCGCGAGAGGCCTCGAGGCAAGACCGCACGGCTAATTGGTGGCGTCGTCGGTATTTCACTGGCGATCTTTGGCGCCGGATTCCTTGCCGGCAGGGCGTGGGAAGTGCCTGGGCCCACTGCATTCTGGACGATCGCTGCGCAACCAATAGCGACGGCGACAGCGGGATTCTTCGCGATCGCTGCTGCCACCGTGGCGCTCTACGGCGTGCATGTGAGCAACCGCGAGAGCCGCGCTCGGACCGACGCGGAAATCAAGCAACGCGACATTGCCGCCCAAATCGGTGAGCTGTGGAAGCGGTTCGAATGGGTGGTCGAGAACGTATCCCAACCAGTGCCCGAGAGTTCGGCCATTGATGAGCGCCAGGCCACCGACATCGTGATCGCCATCAGAGATGCGGCTGACAGCTGTGGTGACACCCATTTGTCCCAGATGCTCGACGTCTACATGGGAAGTCAACTCAATGATCTGTCTGGCGAAGTCGGCCTCAAACCTGCAGGACGGACGGATACGGGGAACAATGAGGCAGAAGCATGATGGAGGCGCGGTAGATGTCATTCAAGCGCATGCTGGCCGAGGCTGACCCTGAGACCGCGGCCCAGGCCGCAATACGAATGGCGCAGGCCACTGTGCACCGACGAAATTTGTCGCCGGAAGCCAGGGCTCAAGCGCAGCATTTTTTGGACCTAGGTGTGGGCGAACTCACCGCCCGCATCCGAGCAACACGCGGCGGAGCTGTGCAGAGTGCCCAGGAACTAGGCTCGATTCCTGCCGTCCTGCGTCGACGTGCGGCCGAGCAACCGACGGATCCGGCGTTTACGTTCGTTGACTACGACCGCAACCCAGATGGCGTCGAAACCACTCTCACTTGGAGCGCGCTCTACCAGGAGGTTCTCGCCCTCGCGGCCCGTATTCGCGACCACGCCGAAGTAGGTGATCGCGTTTGCATCGTTGCGCCGCAGAGCATGGCCTACATCGTGAGCGTCCTGGCCTGCTTTGAGGCCAATGTCATCGCGGTACCCGTGAATCAACCGATCGCCGGCCACCGCGATCTTCGGGTTGAAGCAGTCATCGCCGATGCCCAACCGGCAGTGCTGCTGGCGACGTCCGAAAGCGCTGGCGCCGTTAAAGAGTATGTCGGTCCTCAAGACAACAACGGCCGGCCGGTGGTGCTCTTAGCTGACGAAACTATCGGCAGCGCCGCCATTCCCTGGGCTCGGCCCACAGACGAAGTTCCACCCGATTGCGCATATTTGCAGTACACCTCGGGATCAACCCGCGTTCCAGTAGGGGTAATGGTCTCGCAGCGCAATCTGATCGCAAATTTCGCCCAGCAAGTATCAGCCCTGCTCAGCGATTACGGCGGATCCGCGCCCCCAGGAAGCACCGTGGTGAGCTGGCTGCCCTTCTACCACGACATGGGTCTATTCCTCGGAATATTCGCGCCAATTTTGGGCGGATGGCAGTCGGTCGTAATGAGCCCGATCGCCTTCCTTGTACGGCCAGCGAGGTGGATGGAGCAACTTTCTGTCCGATCAAACGCCATTACCGCAGCACCCAACTTCGCACTCGAACTGGTGAACCATCGCACCACAGACGCGGAACTTGCCGCACTCCAACTCGGGGACGTTGTGGCAATTGTCTGCGGTTCCGAGCGGGTAAATCCCTCGACCATTGAGCGTTTCTCAACCCGATTCGCCGCCGCCAACCTGCCGGATCGTGCGATCCGGCCGGCTTACGGACTTGCGGAGGCAACCTTGTTTGTCGCCGCGCACGATCCGGTCGAGCCCGCGGCTTCAGTCACGTTCGACGCGGAGCTCCTCGCGTCGGGAACAGCTGGCCGCAGCAGCAGTGGCACAGCTTTGATCAGCTATGGCCGGCCCGACCCCAAGGGACTGCGCATCGTTGACGTCGAGTCAAAGACTGAGGCGCCAGCTTCAGCAATCGGCGAAATTTGGATCCGTGGCGAGCACGTCTGCGCCGGCTATTGGAACAAACCAGAGGAGACAGAGGGCACATTCAGAGCAACTCTGGCGGGCGAGCCTGATGGACCGGTTTGGCTCCGTACCGGAGACCTCGGTTTTCTCAACGAAGGCCAACTTTTCGTTGTGGGGCGCATCAAGGATTCCTTACTGTTCATGAACCGACGTCGCTTCGCGCCCGACGATATTGAGGCGGCAATTCAAGAGATAACTCACGGCAGGGTGGCCGCCGTTGTAGTGGGCGAAGGATCAACCGTGGGACTGGTAGCGGTCATTGAGGTCGAGCCGAACAAGCCGTTGGACAGCTACGACGACTTGGTCAGCATCGTGAAGATGGAGATTTGGGAACGCCATTGGCAAAGCCCTGCTGACGTGGTGCTGACCCCCAAGGGTTCGATTCCGACTACGACGAGTGGGAAAATCCGCCGTTTTGAGGTGCGTGAGCGATACGAGCAAGGACATCTGGTCCGGTTAGGCAGGGCGGCGAGTAGATAGGCAGTACACCTGCCACCGCCATCTCGTCGCTCAAGCCCGGCAACCGCATCAAAGCCTGGCGCATAGATGAGTCCTAACTAAACAGGACGCCCATCACTCACAGTGTTCCCGATATGGCCCGATTCGGGTCGGCCTGCCTATAGGGAACAACCGTGCACATCGACAATCGACCCCAGATAACTATTCCACGACATTGGTTACAAGGCCGGCGGCGGTGAAATACACGGGCACTTCGTCGATCGCTTCTACGCCGTCGTCGAGATAGTTCATCATCAGCGGCACGAGCACGGGTGTCGGACCGGTGAGACCAACCGCCGCTTCGCGGGCCTGCGCACGAGTGATAGTCCGGGCGAGGACGTGGCAGTCGGAAGGGTCATCCTCGCGATCGAAGACAAGCTGAATCCACCCCTCCCCGCCCTTTGCGTCAAAGCTCCAGTCACTTTCAGGACGGAAGTTGATCTTTATCCCGTTGGCAGACAACACATCACAAAGACTTGAATGCTCACCGCTGCACAGAATGCCAACAAAGTCGCGGACCTGGTCAGCCGGAACCACGACAGTCAGCGAACCGCCGAGTCGCCACCGTCTGACGTCACAAACTGCGCCGTCGAAGCGGGGCTCTGTCATCCGTTGTCAACTTTCTCCGTGTCCGGCTGGTCAAGACAAGTCAGTGCACGGGCGTCGCGGTACAGCGCCGCCGTGTAACCACGGTGGTGGAGTACCACAACTAGGCGGGCAGCACCGCACCTGTCGGAGGCGACGGGTCCAGCGGGTCGATCTTCAAATCCTTGCCGGGGAGCCAGATGCCCGAGTGCGGCAAGTACTCCTCCCAGCCGTACTGGCCGAGGGCACCAGGAGGTAGGAACTGGGCCTTCGGGAAGGCCGATTGTGGAGCCCAGGCGCCCGAACCTTTACCCAGCTCGACCCATGGCACCGGGTTGCCATGCCCGTCATACACCGTGGCCGGACCGGGCGCGCCGGGCTTGAGGATTTGTAGGCCGGGCAGTTCATCCTGGCGCACCCAGTTACCCGTGCCGTCCCCCAGCTCAACCCATCGCGGTCCGCCGGGGGTGTTAGCGGGACCCAATCCATTGGGTCCGCGAATGATCGGCGCGTAGTGGTGCTCGTCGCCCGGTTTGTAGTCCACAGCCTGAACACCTGGGGTGTTGTGCCCGCCGGGGTCCGCACTGCCGCTGCCGCCGCCCTTGGCGATAGGCGGCGCGGTTTTCAGCGACTCAGTCGCCGAGGACAGACTGCCCTCGGCCACCTGGGTGTGGTAGTCGGCCATGGCGGTGGTCGCCTGCGTTTGCTTCTGCGCGATGTCTTGGGTGCGCATCTGCACTTCCGCGGCGTTGGCGCCCTTGGTCGCGGCGAACCGCTGCATCGCGGCCTGAAGGTCTTGATGCGCCTGAGCGAACTCGTGCGGCGAAGGCGTGTTGGACTTGGCGGTGTCGAAGCCCGACGCAACAGTGCGCGCGTGCCGCGACAGCTTGTCGGCCTGATCCCCCATGGAGTCCAGCCAGGCGGCGTGCTCGCGGGTATTGGCGCCAGCGCGTTGGTGGCCGTCATCCCAACTGGCGTCGATGGCGTGTCCAGCGTTGGTGACCGTTTCGGCCTGCCGGCGTAGCTGCTGGGCGTGGTTGTCCCATTGGTCGGCGAATCGGTGCAGGCTCGATGATCCCGGGCCGCCGTAGAGCGCCTGCGAGTGTGCCTCCCCGGGCAGCGGAGCCGGAGCGGTCGGAACGGACGGGATCGCCGGCACGTCGGGGTGCGGCACCGATGGAATCGTGGGGGCGCTGGTGGCCGGACCCGAGGCCGAGCCGCCGTTGAGGATCGACGACGCATTGGCTTCGTCCTGGCCCTGCAAGGTCGAGGCGGTACCGGCGACGGCGAGTCCACCAACCTCCCGTAGCGCACTGCCGTGGTTGAGCAGGGTGGCCAGCGCGGTGGACGCCGCGTTGATCTGTGCGACAGCTGAAACCGAGGTCAGGTCAAGTCCCGGTGGTTCGGCAACCGCCGGGGTGTGCAGTCCCGCGCTGCCCGACAGTTGTCCGGCCGCAGCGGTCAGACCCGTGGCATCGAGAATGATCGTCATCGGTGTAGCTCCACATCACTGGTCGGCAAAACGGATGGGGCCACGACAACCCCCTGCATCCGATGATAGTGGCGCCTGCGGGGGGTATCGGACTCCAATTTTCTGGTCAGGATGCGACGGCGATTGGTTCGCCGCGCAGGACAGCCGCACTGGCGTCGATGATCTTCCCGACCGTGTGGTGCCCGATGTTCAGCCGCCGGCCGATATCACGGTTCGCCATGCTCAAGTCGTAGCTCATCCGCAGCACCTCGGAAACATCCTCAGCGGCAACGTCTTTCACGGTGACGAACGAGAGCACTTTGTCGGCAAGGTCGGCGTATTTGCCCTCGCCGGCCTCAGCGGCGGGGGCGGTCAGCGCCGGGGCGGTCGCGGGTTCATCGACCGGGGCAGCTGCGCTCGTATCGGGCCGCGTGAGAGCGCCAGTGTCAGCTGCGGGCCGTTCGGCAACGACGGATGTCGCTGGTGCGGGCGCTTGGCTGGTCTGCTTTGCGGTGCCGCGGTGCCATTTCATCCTGAGCAAGATGGTGAACCCGTGAATGGTGAGTGCGCCGAAGATCGGCGCTACCCACCCGACTACCGCGCGCCAGATCAGCGGCAATTCCTGGTTTGGCGGCAGGATCGCGTGCAGGTCATTGGCGATGATGCTGATGAGCAGGCCGCCGGCCAACACTCCCCAAAAGAAGCGTTTCTCGCGCTTGCTGCCGACTACAACACCGAGGGTGGCCAGCACGGTGGCGCCGTCCAGCGCGCCTGGCCACAGCCAGGCTTGGTCGGCTGGCACGTGCGCGCGGGTGGCGATGTCCTTGAGGGTGCTGAAGCTCAGTCGAATCGCGGCGTAGCCGACGCCGATCGCCAGCAGGGCGGCCACCACCCGGATCAGGTTGATTGCCCACGGGGTCAGGGGCATGCGGTCGTCGGTGGACATTTGGGGTGGTCCCTTCCAGAACGTGTGTGTGATCGGTGGTGGCCGCCCGGCTTACGGCCGACCACCACCGCCGCCGGTGTGGTCATGCGATGTGGCCGCGACGTCGGGGCCAGTGCGGATCCAATACACGCCTTTGCGATCGTCGCGGACGGTGCGCCGGATCAGTCCTTGGGCTTCCAGCGCCCGCAGGTGGCGGTAAATCCCGGTGTATCCGTGCGTGGCTCGTCGATATTCCACGAGATGCCAACTGCGGTGGCATTCAAGCACTTTCAATCCTGAACCGAGGGTGCTGCGGTGACATAGCTGTGCGCAGGAATCGTTGCTGCGCTCCACTTTCCCGGGCATCCGGGCAGCCAATTCCGCGGTTGCCAGTGCGACGGGGCTAGCGCGCAGCACGGCAATCAGCTTGTCCCGCAGCAGCAGTGTGTCCGCTGTAGTCATCGTTGTGCAGTCACTGAGACACCGCCCGGCTGGTCGATGTACCGCCGCCGGCCAGCACTGCGTCGCCGCCGGTACAGCTTGGACGGCCGCGGGATCAGCAGCGCAAGGCCTTGTGCCACAGAGCCATTCCTGCCGCAGATCGACTTCAGGTACCCACCAAGGTTGTCGGCATCCTCAGGCACCAGCGCCGCGGCCGCGATAGCCAGCGCTTGCAGCTCGTAGCGGGGCATGTCCTGAAGGCGCCGCCACACATCGTGCGCGCTCTCACCCCCATGAACAGCCTCGATCAGGCTCATTGCACGCTCGTAGTCCTTGGCGCACTGGTCAATCCGGCGCGCGTGCGAGCTGTACACCACGGGCAGTTCGCTCTCGCGCAGGTGATAACGGATTTCGTCGGCAGCCTCAGATTCGCCATCTTCAAGCAGCAGCGCCGCCCGGATGATGGCCTCATCGGTCCACCGGTCGTGACGCCACCCATCGGACAGGAATTCCTCACGACGGAGCCTCAGGAGGGTGTGCAATGGACCGCAGTCGATGCCGAAAAACTCGGCGACATCGCCCAGTGCGGGGTGCGCGCGCCGCAGTGCCTCTGTCCGGCCGGTGACCAACTCGTCGAGCACACCGATCCGGGTGACGAGTTTGTCCCGGCGTTCCCGTGCCCGGTACTGGGCTTGCCGCTCAGCGCGCATGCGCAGCTCGGCGTCGGTGTCGTAGTCATCGAACAGGGCAGTCATCGGCGTGCACCTTTCTGAGTAGTGGTGGTGTTCAGGAGTCGGCGGCGGACCAGAACCGACCAGGAGGTGGGGCGCAGGCCCCCGAAGCCACGTCCCCAGGTGCGGCTGGCCAGCCGCTGCGGATTGGTGAACACCCAGTGGTAAACCGGAACGTCGTCGCGGACATGGGGTTGTCCCCACGGTCGGCAGCAGCCCCGCGAGCGGTGAACATCGACCAACATCGCCACGCCGAGCCAGCCCTGCTGGTCGACGTGCCAGGCGGTGTCCAGGCCAGCGCGGCGGGCCGCCGCCACGCCCGCACTGTCGATGCGGGTGCCGCCGTAGATCAGCACCGGGCCGCGGTAGTCGGTGGACCAGATGCGGTTTTCAATCGTCTTGCCGCCCAATGTTTCTGGAACCAGCAGCAGCGAAGCCCACGGCCGCCGCAGCGTCAGTCCCATCGCGTGGCCTTCGGAACCGAACGCATCACGTGGCGGGTTGGCGACGTCCAGCAGCACGTTGCGGTGGCAAGTGCTATCGCCGAGGGCGCAGGTGCAGGACAGGTCGTGTCCGCCCAGCTGGCGGGTAGCCGCGATCTGGCTCGGCTGACCGGCCAGCCAGACCGCGTATTGAGTCAGCGCCGCGCGGCGCTGCTCATCAGTCTGGGCGTCAGCTTCGAAGGGATTGGCGAAATCGGTCCCAGCGTCCACCGACAGCGCGCCGGAGGCCACAGGCTGGTCGGGCCGATGCATACGTGGCTGCGGTCCAACATCGGTGTTCTGCGGCGCCCAGTGGCCGGTTAGTGCCGTAGTCATGGGCCGTTCCTCTCTGTGTGGGCGATGCGCCGATTACCGGCGCTGGTCGGGTCGTGGGGCGGTGCGCCCGGGCGGCGCCGGTGGCGGTGTATCCGCTGCCGGCGGCTGGGGCTTGCTGGTCGCGCTGCCGCTGTGCCCGAACCCGGTGTGCGGCTCGCTGGAACGGCCCGGTGCGGGCGCTGCGGCCTGACTCCCCCCCGCGCGACCCGGTGCCGCGCCGTGCGATCCGCTGCTGTGCCCGTTGCCGTGGTGGAGGCGATGAGCCACTGCGGCGGCGGCTTTGGCCGGGACGGCGACCTCCGGAGCGACAGCGGTCGCCCCCGCCCACGCGGCATCCTTGGCTGCGGCACGGCCAGTCTGAGTGACGGCCGACCGGGCGCGTGAGCCGCTTGACGGTGCCGGCGCGACGCCATCCCCGGTGGGCGGCATCGGCGACCGCGGCGCCGAGGGGGGCGCGGTCGGGCTGTTGCCGCCGGGCCGGTTGGGACCGGCGCCACTGGCACCGGTGGCCGAGGTACCCCGCCCGGGTCCAGTGGTGGGTGGATGGGCCTTGCGGCCGGGCGCTTTCGGACCGGTGCCGTCGGCGTCGTCCTCGCCCTTGCCCTTGCGTGCTTGGGCACGCTGTTGACGCAGTTCCTGAAGCCGTCCCCCGGTGGTTTTGAGAACACGCCCGGCGTAGTCGACTTCGTTGACTGTGCGTGCGGCGCCGGTGACAGTCCGGAACGTGCCTTTGACCGCGCGGATCGGGCCGGGGATGCCGCGATCACCAAACATCTTCAGCAACGCGAATCGGAACGCGAATGCGCCCGCGACGGCGATGAGAGTCATCACCAGCACCTTGGCCAGGGGGTCGGTCATGCCGATCGTGCCCGGCAGGGTGCCGCGCGTCACGCCGGCCATGATGAGCACCAAAATTCCCAGACCCGCTGTACCGGCGATCATTTCGGCGCCATGAAGCAACATGCGGGCGGCTGCCTTCTTTGCGGCCTGGCGCGGGGGTCCGGGGAAGGTGGCCATCGCGGCGGCCGGTACCAGGATCAGGACGTTCCAGAACGCCTTGAACCCGACCCGAAAGGCCTCCATGCCCATGTAGTCGACCGCGAGAAGGATGACGCAGATCCCCAGGTTGCAGCAGAAGAACAGCCCCACGGTCAGGAAGTCCAGGTGCAGTGCGTGATCGTAGGCTTGCGGCGCGCACGCTTTGATGTAGGTCGCGGGGGCGTCGCCGATGCCGCTGAGCAGGCCCGCGTTGTACTTGGCCGCGCAGCCAGGAATGCCGTCGATCACTTGGCCGAACGTCAACAGTTGGATGATGTCGCGGACCAGGACATCGACCAGCCAGGAGCAGAGGGTGTCGAGCTGAGCGCTGGTGCCGCCGGCGGTGATAGGCCCGTTGTTGACCACACCCTGGGCGATCGAATAGCCAAGGGAACGGCCCATGCCCAACACGCCGTTGTCGCTGACCAATTCGCCGACAGGATCGCGCAGCAGCACCCAGAACAGGATGAGGGCCGCAAACCCGCTGACGATGATGCCGATGCCCGTCGCGTATCCCGTTGTCAGGCAGACGAATCCGCCAACGATGATGCACACGATGATCCCGCCCTCCAGCAGGTGGGTCTTGGCGACGATCATCTTGAGGGTGTCGACGATCGGTGCGGCGATCGCGGCCAGCCAACCCAGCCAGACCACCCCGAGGGCGAACTTGATGATCCAGATGCCTACCGAGCAAATGAAAATCAGGAACGCGGTCTCGGCGGCGAGCGCTTCGTTGAGTTGGGCATAGGTCCCGGCAGTCGCCAGCGACGACATGATCGCCGGCCCCCAGGTATCCGGTGAGACCCCGAATTGCGGACCATTGCTGCCGATCATCTCCGTCAGCGGTACGACCGCCACAAAATGGGCGCCAATCGGTACGCCGTAGCTGTCATGCAGACCGGTGAAACCCCAGGCCGCGGAGAGGGTGTCGGCGGTCGCGCGCGGTGCGAAGTAGACAGCTGCGATCGAGAAGGCCCAGATCGCTTGGAACATGAACCACACGCGCCGGACTCGCGGCCGCGTGTACATCCATGCTGCGATGACGTCGCTCATGCCGCCCACCCCTCGTCGTGCATATCGCGGGTGTCGAACGCCTCCACCAACTCCTGCTGTACCGGCTGCAACATGTCGACCAGGCCCACACGACCGAGGTCGTCGAACAGGTACGCCAGTCCGCGCCCCTCCTGTACCCGGGTGTCGAGGACCTCCGGGTACTCATCAGGATTAATGCCCAAGCGCCGGAACGAATCTCGCGCGTACTCGCGATCTGTCGGCTTGAACGGGGTGATCACCCGCATGGGCAGGTTCTGTATGCCGATGCCCTCGAAATGCTCGACGTACTGGGAAATCGCCAGCAGCCCGTACTTCTCTTTCCGGCCCTGCAAGCCCATACGCTCAGCGTCTTTGCGTCCGACGGGTGAGGCGAAGTACTCGCGCGCTTCCTCGGCCACCAGGAACCCAAACGCGTCAGGACGGCGGGTGCGCGGATCGGTGTAGGTCAGCCGGGTCAGCGAGGCGATCATGCCGTAGATCGCCAAGCCCGCACGCGCACGCGGCGACTGCCGCCGGTAGAGGTGCACGTCCTCGGTCTCCGAGGTCGACGGCAGCTCCAGTCCACCGACCGTCCAGATCACCGCGTCCTTTTCCGCCAGCGGCGGTGCGGGCAACGACTCGTCGAACATGGCCCGCAGGTAGTCCTTCTCGGAGAAATAGATCAGGCTGTCGGCCAATTCCTCAAACTCGGCGTAGTCCTTGCGATCCAAGCCCTTGAACCAACGGACCAGTCCGCCAAGCGATGTCGCGACCCGGTCGTCGGGACGCAACAGCCGCGCGAACTGCCGTGCCGGCGCCGACACGGCGTCCATGCCCATCATCGGCAGCAGGTGATCGAGAGTGTGCTCGACCGCGTGTTTGTCGGGGAAAATCTTGAGGCCATCCATCGACCACCTTCCCGCGACCGGGTCGATCACAGCTACCCGGTCGCCGTGGTGGCGCAGCGCGGACACCCATTCGCGCATGGTGCCGGGCTCCATGATCGAGGTCTGGTGGCCCCGCTTGATCAGCCCGTCCACCACCCGTTTGCAGGACCCCGATTTGCCGCCACCAGGTGCGCCGAACCACAACATGCCCGGCGCTCCACGCCGTTCCTTCATGCCCTCAAAGTCCAGCAGCACGGGCTTGGTTCGGCGGGTGGCGAGGTTCTTGGCGAACAGAATTCCCGTCTCGTGCCCGAGCACCGTGGACACCAGAGGCGCATAGCGCGCCCACTGACGGGTGGTGGTCGGCTGGGAGAACTGCGAATGCGGTGCGCGACCTTCGCTGCCGGGGTGACCGACCTCCCACAGCGAGGTTTGCGCGCCGCCGCGCGCCGCCAGCACCGTGTCGAGTTCTTCGGCGAAGTGCGTCGTGAGCTGCTGCACGGCATCGGCCCGGGCCTCTTCGGTTGCCGCGCCGATCGCCAGCACCGTGGTCGAATGCGTGGCGCGTTCCAGCGAGCTCGAGTTCAACTCCCGCTCGTAGTCTTCTCCAGCGGCGTAGCGGTCGGCCAGGTCGGCGTCGCGGGAGCCTGAGGTTTGAAACGATTGGTCCGTGAGGTTGCGCTGCGCCCGCTCGACCCGGTTGAGTTCCTTCTCTCGTGCGGTGGTGCCCACATGCTGGTACCAGTCGCAATCGACGTCAGCGCCGAAATGCACGTCGTAGGCGGACTGCAGAATCTCCGCACCGGGAAAGCGCAGCCCGCCCCGCGGCAATTCAGCGACTGGCAGCAGGGTTTGGTAGCTGGCGCCGGCCGGGCCGCGCAGCACGACAACAGGCTTGCGCGATGGCCACAACCGTCGCCACCACGATCGATGGGCTTTGCGGGCCTGCTGGTCACCCTCGTCGAATTCGATCGGCATCATCCACGAGAAGTCGGTGGCTGAAAGGCGCCGTGGACCACCGGCGACGTGCGGGAACGGCCGAGACACCACGCCTCTGGTCCAGTGCCGCTCATAGAGCCACTGGATTTGCTGCGGGGTTGCAGGACGCGCCTCGAACTGCGCAGGAATCTTGCTCAGCAATTCGTCGACTACCTCGCGGAATCCCTCCAGCGTGTCAGGAGCATCGTGGTCGCGTCCGGCGATCGTGCTGGCGAACTTCGCGACCAGGCCGGCGCCACTGCGTCCTGCCATGCCGGCATCGACCGGTATCCGGACGCCGAAAACGTCTTCGTAGAAAGGGTTTTCACGCACGTAGGGTTCCCACTCGCGGACTTCGCGCACCCAGCGCGGCTGGTGCTCACGGCCTTTGAGCATCCGCTGGAGGACCAGCGTCGGGTCCAACTGCGGCGACATCCCCCAGAACACCATGCCTGAGGGCAACTGGCGCACCAGTGGCCGATGATCATTGGCCAGTTTGCGGCGCTGCTCGAACGGCTCCATCCCGCTGGCCTGGCCGGAGACGATAAAGTCCGCGTACACACCACCTTTGGTGAATACGAGATTGTCGATCACCGCTTTCGGTGGCGACTTCCACGGGTCGCGCTTGGCGGTGACGTCGGCGCGGCTGCGAGTACCGATGAAACTGTTGAGCAGCCACAACATCCGGTACTCCGGGGTGGGCCGGCTGATCGGGATTTGCCGCGCCAGGAACACCAGGAAGGCCGTCAGGACGAGGCCGACGATGAAGATTGAGCGGGCGTGCCCCGAATCGAACCAATGATAGGTCGCCCAGAATGTGCCGCCACCGACGAGGACGAGGGCGGCACCGTCGTATCTTCCCCACGGCCCCAACAGCAGTCGCGTGTGCTCATCCAGATAGCCCAAACGGATCGGGAAGTCCGTCACACCGCCAAAAGAGCGCGCGGTGCCGTCGTCGTCGTAGTCGCCAGTCACGTGCAAATCCCCCTCAAGAATCGGGCGTTACTACCCGCCGTACTGGCCGCTCATGATGTGGCCGCCGTGCTTGTCCACCGTCTGCTCAACGGAGTTGACCAGGCCGACTGCACCCAACGCACACGCAGCCAGCGCGATGCCGCCGATCAATTTTCCTGCGGCGTGCCCAAATCCCTTGTTGTAGCCCACGATCGCGCCGATAATGCCGGCCATCGTCAGCCCGATCGACCCGGGGACGCGGAATCCGTCCCACAGCGAGACGACGCCCTGGAAGATGTCGCCCGCGGCCAGTGTGTTGGTAACGCTCATGTTCCTTGTTCTCCTTTGTTGGTGAAAAACGAACCGCTGGTGTTCAGTTCGTGGCCTGTTGGGGACTCGTGGCCGGCATGGGCACGATGTCGTCGTCGGTGGACATCAGTGGGGCACGGTTGATCGCCGCCACAGACCAGTGGCCGCCCACTCCACGCAACGTCAGCGGGTAGCTCATCGACACGTTCGCGTACTGCGAAGACACCGCGGTGACCGCTGCCAGGACCTGTACTGTCTGGCCGTCGGCGGGCTGTGGCGGCACCGGCGACGCAGCTGTGACACCCGTAACCAGCGGCAGGTCATTGCCTTTGGAGTCCTTGAGAGCCAGGTACTGCCCACCCAGTCCGGTGAGCATGGAGTCCGCCGTTACGAACCGTTCAACCCCGCCGGCAGAGGTCAGATACGCCGTGATGAATCCCGAGGTGACCTGATAGGCGGGGTCTGACGGGGTCAGTGTGGTCGGGTAGGTCTGGGTCAGGTCCGCGCCCGGGCCCGGCCCCTCCACTCGGTACGGCAGCCCTGCGGCGCGGGGGCCGAACTTCGACCACAGCACCGCGACGCGGTACATCGCGCGAATCGGTGCGGCGGCATCGTAGGGTCGCTGATTGATCCCGACGACAACCGAATAGACCTCGGCGGCATCGTCTTTGCCGGCGGTCCCTTCGGCGGTCACCGCAACGACCGTCGGCGAACCGATCACCAACGCTGGGGTGGTCGGCAGATGCAGATCAACGGGATTGACCGACACGAACTGGGTGAGCGCCTTACCGGTGGAGCTGGTGGCGGTCAGCCACGTCGTCACGTAGTCCTCGGCGAACGAGCTGACCACCGCCGACTTGTTCACGATCGAGCGCGCGGGCGTGACAACATCGGCTGGACGTCCGAATACAAAGTCCCACACCGTGTTTAGGCCGCTGATCGCAGCCAGAACAATGATGACGATGGTGCCGTAGTGGCGCAGTGCCGATGACCCCGCGCCCACCCGGCCTTGCCAGGTCTTGTTGAGCTTCATGCCCGCGCTCCCGCCATGCTGCCGACCGCCTCGCGCATAACGAGCGCAACGCTGTCGCGCTGACCAGCGCTCGCGTCGCCCCAACGGTCGATGCTGGGTTGCAGCGTTTCGTCGACACCGGCGACTGCCTGGGCGGCCGCGTGCCACCCAGAGGCGCCGTCGGTGCTCAACCGTTCGACCATCGCGCGCACCCACGGCATGCCCTCGCCGTTGCCGCGCGTGGATGCCGCGTACACGAGCGCGGTCAGTGGCGCCACTGCCGTAGCGCGCCAGAATGCGTCAGCGGGTCCGTGTCCGCTGAGGGTGAGGATGTCTTCGGCGTAATCGGCGGCGCGGCTGAGCGATTCGAAGCGCAGTTCACGGCTCGCCGTGCGCATCCGGTGCCGCAACGTGGCCGCGTTGATCTGCCACATGCCCAGCAATGCGGCCACCGTCCACAGCGCCACCCAGGGCAGCGTCCCCAAGGTCGCGGTCGTCATGTTCGGGGGAAACATCAACTCCGGTCCGGCCCCTGCGACAACGAGGGCTCCGAAGATGCCCGCGCACAGGGTCAGGGTGCGGCCGGTGGTTTGCAGCTCGCTTTGGTCGCGCATCCATCCGGGGATGTTGCGGTCCAGCCGAATGATGTGCGGAAGTTCCTCATCGATGCCACGGTGATCGGTCATCAAATCGCCTCGTGTCCAAGGATTTTCAGTGTGCTGATGGCGAAGGTGGCATCGACGGGATCGCTGCCGTCGTTGCCCTGGCCACCCAGCGGGGCCACGTTCGGCGGCGGGATCGGTGCGCCGGCCGATCCTGATTCGCCGAACACACTTGCCAGGCCGCCACCGGGCCGGGGTGCGGTCGAGGGCGTGGCCGCGGGGTCGGCCGGCGGCCGTTCGGTCCAGCGGATCAGCATCCTGATTCGCGATACCAGCACCGGCTTGAGTGGCTGAATTGCTTCACCGTGCACGTCCTTGGTGTCCTGCGTTACCGGCGTGATCGACGGGTTGTCCGGAAAGCTGTACTGCACCAGTCGCACGACCCGATGCTGCGACCACTGAGTGACGCCGCTGGCGTCCTGCCCGACCCAGCCGCACGTGCAGGAGATGGCGGTCACCATGTAGGTGCGGCCCAAGTTGAGGTCGATCGTCTGGCCATCGCCGCCGCCGCGCACACATACGAAGGCGTTATGTGGGTCCGTCCCGCTCATGGTCTGCGCCGGCGTGGACCCTTCCGCGCAGGAACCGTTCGCGTCTGCGGTGTACGGCAGCGAGCGGTCCCGCCCGGGACTGTCGGGATTGGCCGCAGGAGTCGGCGTCGGTTTGGCGACCGCTACCGCCTGCGGCTCACCGAGCGACACGCCACTGCTCGGCGCGGGCTTGCCGTCGTGGGAGTACATGATCACCGAGCCCGCAAGGGCCGCCACGATGCCCGCGGCGACCAGCCCGCCGAAACCCCAGAGCAGCTTGTGATCAAACCGCTCTTTGGGCGGTCCGTCCTGCCCGGCGTCCAAGTCGACAGGCTCCGTCGGCGGATCGTCATCATCGTCAGCCATCAGCGCTGCGACATCGACATCGCCGAGGTCTTCGACGAAGTCGCCGCTGCCGGGGCTGGCTTGCCCGTATTGCTGCAGCCCGCGTCCCCAGTCCTCGTCCGAGAGTGCTTCCGAGGTCGTCATGATGCGATCCGATGGCTAATCGCGCGCATGGCCGGCGCGCTGGGTTGCCGACGCTGGACCAGGACGGGCGCGACATCGACCACCGTGGCGGTCGGCGCAACCACTGGTGCCGCGCCCACCCACATCGACGGCCACGCCGCCACAGCGCTGGGCACCTGGTGAACACCACCGGCGGGCAGTTGAGTGTTCCGGGACTGCATTTTTTCATAGCTCAGCCACGACGGATTCGAGTCGACCATCGCCGGCGTGACCGGCGGTTTCGGACGTCCACCACCACTGCATGCCAGCATCAGAAAAACGGCGAATACCAGTGCAAATAGTAGCAGCGCGCCGACTGTTGGCACTCCCACAAAAGCTCCCCTCGATTGCCTGGCGACAACAGTCGCTCCAGCGACTACCCTCACCTCTATGCCTGTCGATTCTGGCAGATCGAAGCAACAACGACAATAGGTAAACACACATGCGACAAATCACGCCCGACCGGTACGACGAACTACGGCATGAATGGATCACCGAGCACGCCGGCATCTGGAACATCCAGAAACGGCGCGGCGAGAAACTGAACCGGCAGATCCGCAAGCGCACCCGTATGACAGCGGGCGCACGACCAAATCCCTACGACGACAACCTGACTCATCCACACTGGGCGCGCAGAGGGTCCACCGTGGAGCTCGGACTGGAAGGCATCATCGTGCTGGCCAGCGCGCTGCTCGCGCCCCTCGGTTGGCCCGCGGGCAAGCTCATGTATGAACTGACCGTCCAATACATCCCGGCGCGGCTGCGCGCCTACCCGATCCCGGCGCTGTTCGCTACCGCCACTGGAATCGGAGTCCTCACCGTGCTGCTCTACAGCCCGGACGACTCTCTGTACCGGACGCTGCTCGCGCCGTACCTGCTGGCACAGATTCCGGCGACATTCGCGGTCGCCGGTATCTACGGCATCTTGAACGGGTGGCTGGCCATCGACGGCTCCGCAAGCTGGTGGCCAATCACACCCCCGCCGCCGCCCGTCGACCTCGATCTACCGTTCGGCCCCGACGACCTCACGGCCCCACCGGTATTCGACGTAGCCGAACCGGTATCAGCTGCCGACATGACCCCGACCACACAGATCACCCAATCGCTGCAATCCCTGCACCTGGTCAAGATCGGACTAGCGGCATGCGCCATCGGCGCCGCCTGGATGACCGGAGCGGTCACCATCGGCGTCAAAGACGCCCTCACCGACGCGATCTCCAGCACGTCCTGGACATCGCCCGCCACCCTCACTCACTGAAGACAACCCATTACTTGTCAGCGCCCCGTACTGCAATAGACCCACGGGGAAACCACGAAGGGGAACCGACAGTGAGCAATCGCGGACCACGACTCAGTACCAAGGTCATCACCTTGCGCGAGGCCCAGGCATTCGTTGAGAAACACCACCGCCATCACGGCAGTCCGGTCGGTCACAAACTGTCGATCGGCGTCCGGATCAAGGGCACCGACGACCTCGTGGGAGTGGCCATCGTCTCGCGACCGGTGGCCCGGTTGTTCGATGATGGAGGTGACACCCTCGAAGTGTCGCGGACCTGCACTGACGGCACCCGCAATGCCAACTCAGCGCTCTATGGAGCGGTCTGGCGCATCTGCCGGGAACTGGGTGCCCGCCGCATCATCACCTACACCCAGGACGGCGAATCAGGGGCATCGCTGCGTGCCGCCGGCTTCACCCCGGTCGCTCGACGTAAGGCGCATCCCGGCTGGGACCGCCCGAGCCGGCGACGTGGTGCCGACCATCCGACGAACGTGGGCCGCGTTCTGTGGCTTCGAGGCGATCCGTTCCCCGAATGTCACGAAACTGCCGACGAAAGTCACGAAACTCTGCGGCCCTCGATGTGCTGCCAGTGCGGTGGCGATCTACCCCAACCGAAGACCGGACGCCCGCGCCGAACATGCTCCGATACGTGCCGTCAGCGAGCCCGTCGCAAGCGCCGCTCGACCGAGCCGGAACCGACACCGGTCACCGAAGAGCAGGGCGACTTAGCGCTTTTCGCGTAGATCATTTCGTGTAACCAACGTGGTGGAACACCACACCTAGTTCGCCGACGGCGTAACTCAGCCAACCGCCGTCATGGAGCGCCACGTCTCGCTCCGACCTCCCCCGCGCACGCGCGCCTGAGTGTCTGACCCAGTCCGTACAGTTGCCACCAATGAGCCGAAAGGCGAACGAACATGACATCACCCGAGGTTCTCAGCAGCGCCGACCACGTTTATCTGGGGTTAAATTCTAAATAATCGGCATTTATGCGTGTTGATCTGCGTAAATATCAACGGGAACATGTACCCTTTTAGGGTATGAGGGCCAGAAAATCGTATGGTTTCTTGCGGCGTGGCGCGAAGTTGGATGTGGTGTACCGGGGTAAATCTTTACCCCATGGAACTGCACGACGATCCTCAGGCGGTGGTCGAGAAGCTTGTCACCCAGCACACGCTGGTGTTGGGCGAGGCACACGGCGACCTGGCCGCACGTCATGTGGAAGTCCCGGACCGTTTCGCGGATCAGGGCAGCGAGGTGCGGCCGATCGCAACGTCGTACTCGGTGCTGGAGACGTTCTTGATGTCGAGACGACGGCGCCAGACACCGGATTCGACACTGAAAGTCAAGGCGGGCAACGGGATCGGTGTACTTCTCCTGGACGGGAAGGGGTCGCGGATCTATGTGCGCAAGCATCCGCGCAAGTACGACGGCAGCCTGATCGAGCCGGTGAAGTATGTGCCCGGCGGGGAGCAGCTGAGCATCGAGGAGGAGATCGGTCACCCGATCGGCGGCGAGGACGGCATCCCCGAGCCGCAGGGGTATCGGGAGTACCTGTTGTGGTGGCCGGACAGCCGGGGGTTCTTCGGCGGCGCGGCGCTGGCTGCGGGCCTGTTGCTGGACAACATTCAGGTTCTGTACGGCAGGACGCCGCTGCCGGCACCGATCTTCGAGGAACGCAGCACCACGGTGGGCTTGGGTCGGCCCAGTGGGGGTTCTCAGGGGCCGACGAGGCTGGCGAAGCGGCGCCGCGACGAGGACTTCACCGAGGTCGACGAGAATCCCGCCTTCGACGAGGAGGATGGCACCCCGCCGGAGTTGTCGTAGCTATCAGGCACAGTGTTGGGTGCTTGCCGGTATCCCAACCCGGTGACGTTGAATTGAGCGCACGATGATTGAGGTTTTTGGTGTCCGGGTCCGACAGGCCCGGTTGTTGCGACGAATGACAGCAAAGTCGGTGGTCGAAGCCGCCGGGTGGAGCCCTGCCCGGCAGTCCCAGATCGAAAAAGCGCAGATTATCCGACTCGATGACGCCGATGTCGAGTTGCTGGCGGGGTTGTTCCGTTTCCCTGAAGCATTTTTCGACTCAGAGCCGCAGACCCGGGTATCGGCGGGCGAGTTGTTGTTCCGGGCGCCCAAGTCGATGACGGTGGGCGAGCAGGATTTTCTGGCGACGTTCGCGTCGCTGGCCGGCGATTTCCTCTCCGACCTCGATGGCCGGTCGAAGCTGCCGCCGGTGAAGATTCCGACTATGGCCCCCGAAGAGCTGACGCACCGGTCGATCGCGGCGGCCGCGGCACGTCTGCGGGCAGCAATGGGTGTGGATCACGATGAGCCCCTTGATGATTTGATGTACGAAGCCGAGCGCCTCGGTGCCCCGGTGATCGTCCGACGCCGGGTGGCCGGGGAATGGGAAAGCGAGTTCGCCGCATCCCCGTCCCCGGCCCCGGCCCGCGATGAGAAGCATCTGGGCTATTCGAGCTGGGTAGGCCGGATGCGGGACCGGCCGCTGATTGTGTTGCGGGACAGTGACTCCTGGGAGCGGACCCGGTTCACGATCGCCCACGAACTCGGGCATTTGGTGCTGCACTCGCATGCCTACTGCTCGGTGAGCCCGGCCGATGAGCTCGAAGCCAACCGGTTCGCCACCGAACTGCTCGCCCCGGCGGCGGCCATCGCCGATGAGGTGCCGCGGTTGTTGTCGCTGTTGAATCTGCGGCCGCTCAAAGACAAGTGGGGGTTGTCGCTGGGCTCGCTGATCATGCACCTGCGTGATTCGCAGTTGATCCCGGCCGATCGCGCCAAAGCGCTGACCACGCAACTGCATTCACGGATCAACCCGGCAACCGGGCACACCTGGGGCATGACCGAGCCGGGCTTTGATGACCGCGCTCCGGAGCGGCCCCGGCTGCTGCGCAAGTGGGTGGAACGCTGCTACGGCGGCGCATCAGTGCCGATGCTGGCCGCCCGGGAGACGATGATCTACCCGGCCGATGTGCTGGACTGGTTCCTGGCGACCCAGCGGCCGGCGCCGGCATCGGAGCGCCAGCCGGTCGCGGCCAGCGTCGGTGCGGTCCGCACCCCCGCGCCAGCGGCCGCAGCGCCGTCGCCGGTGGTGCGGTTGGATGATTTCCGCAAGGGCCGGCCGCGGTGACCACCATGGCGCGGGGGCGCTGCTGACGATGGCTGCGGTGCAGCGGATGTGCTTTATCGACCGCCCACCCACCTACACGGTGGTGGGCCCCGACAAGCTGCCCGTTGCCCCGGCTCGGGAGTACCTGGCGTTCCTGCGTGATCAGGGCGCGTCGCCAAATACGGTGCGCGCGTACGCCTATGGGCTGGCCGCGTGGTGGACGGTGCTGGAGCACACCAGCACTGCGTGGGATGACTTCCCGCCCAGCCTGTTCGGCACGTTCCTGGCCTATCTGCGCCGCGGGGATCTGCCGGGGGTGGCGCGTATCGGCGAACCCGCCGTGGTGAGGGCGGAGTCCACGCTGGGGCCGCGCAGCGCGGCGGTGCTGGCGATGTACCGGTATTTCGCCGACGCGCACGACCTGGACCGCCCGTACCGGCGGCTGTACTCGACGCATGCCCGCACCAGCCGCCGAGGCCGCTATGCGCCGTTTCTGGCCGGCGTCGGACCCACGACCGAGACCAACGGGCCACTCTATCGGCTGCGGGCGGTGCAGCGTTCCGAGACGCCGGTGCTGCTGCCTGAGCAGGTCAACGCGATCCTGGATGCGTGCAGCGTGCAGACCATCACGGGGGTGTGGTCCGGTGGCCCGGCAGGCCTGCGGGACCGGTTCTTTTTCGCGTTGCTCGCCGAGACCGGGATGCGGATTGGTGAAGCATTGTCGTTGCGGCACCAGGATTTTGACATCGCCGGTGGCGGCACCCCGTCGGTGCTGGTGGCCGGGCGCGATGATCATCGGCGCGGGCTGCGGGCCAAGTCGGGGCCGCGGCGCATCTTCATCGGCGATGACCTGGTCGCCCTCTACAGCGAGTACGTCTGGCAGCTGATCTCCGATGGCGCCGACATTGCGGTCGGGGACCTGGCGACGCATTTCGTGTTCGTGAACCTGGTGCGCGGGGTGAAGTACGCGGCGCTGAGCGCGGACACCATCTACGACAAGGTCGATCTGATCACGGCGCGCTGCCCGGACATGCTGCCGGCGGATTGGACACCGCACTGGCTGCGGCACACCCACGCCACCGCGCTGTTGCTGGCTGGGGTCGAGCCACATGTGGTGATGCGCCGGCTGGGCCACGCCGACGTGCAGACGACGTTGTCGATTTACGGGTGGGTGACCGCCGATGCCGCGATGCGCACGGTAACCGAATGGACGAACTATGTTGCGGGGTGGAAGGTGCACAGTGGCGGGCAATGACCGACTTGTACACAGCGGCCGGCAGGGCGGCGCCGAGGAGCAGTGGGCAGCGCAGTGGGACCGGGTCCCGCCGCCGTGGCGGACCCTGGTGTATCACCTCGATCAGGCCCCGGCCAACGCGCTGTTTGTGCCCAATCCCCGGTATCGGCCGGTCGCTGAGGGGCATGACTTCACTCCTGCCGGTGTGCCGCAACGGATCTGCGATGAGCTGGCGTGGTGGGTGTGGCTATGCGGTGAGGAGGACACCCGCAAGGTCGAGCCGTCACTGCTGAAGTGGACCAGCCGCGCGGTGGGGATCGCGGCCGCCGATTACCGTCAGCAGTATCGCCGGCCTCTGGCCTCCATCGCTGAGCTGACGCCCGAATCGATTGTGCGCCACGGGGTGCTCGACTTCGAGCGTCGCAACGGGCGCCTGCCGTCGGCGGGGTTCCGCACTAATGTCACCAACTTCGTCGAACACTTACACCTGCATGTGGCGGTGCGCTGCACCCCGCGGCCCTGGTGGGACCACGACATCTGGAACTTGTACGCCGACCCCAGGATTCCGCGGCGTGAACACGAACCCCATCACGACCAGGTGGTGCGCCTCGGTGGGATCGAACCGGCCTGGTTGCGCGACGGCGTACGGTTCTGGCTGCGCACCGCGCTGACCGCGGAACTGCTGCGGTGGTCCTCACTCACCTCACGGGTCCGGGACATGAGCCGTCATCTCGGCCCGTTCCTGACCGACCGGCACATCGCCGACCCGGCGTTGCACGCCGACCGGGCCGCGGTGCGGTTGTTGTTTACCGACTTCACCGACTACCTCAAATCACCGGCGGCGCAGGCGAAACCGGACCGGCCGTTGTCCTCGACCGCGATCGGTGGGATCCAGTCCCGTATCCAGACGTTCTACACCTTCATGGTCGATCACGCCGAGGAAGCCGCGGTCGCGACCGGTGAGCCACGGTGGGCAACCCTGACCGATACCCACACCCGGTTGTGGGGTGCGGCGTTCCGCTCCCGCCGCGCCCGCACCCCGACGGAGTTGACGTGGTATTCGACCGCCGAGCTGCAGCAGATGCTGTGCTATCTGGATGTTTTGGCCGCCGACAAGGACGCCCCGGTGGTGATCACTCATCCCGATTCGACCATCTCGGTGGTCGCGGGTCTGGGTGATCCGCAGGCGGCCCGTGCGTGGCTGCTGCAAGCGTTGACCGGGCGGCGGGCGTCGGAAATCCTGATGCTCGATGCCGATCCGCTGGAGGCGATCCCCGGCCGTGACCGCGCCGCCGCGGCGGACCCGGAGGGGTTTGTGGCCAAGCTGCGCTACCAGCAGACCAAGGTCGACGGGGTGTGCCCGACCATCCTGGTCGAGCAGGCCATCGTCAACGTGATTGTCGAGCAGCAGGACTGGGTGCGCCGGCACCACCCGGAGCTGTCCCCGAAGTATTTGTTCCTGGGGGTGCGGTTCCAGCACCAGGGCCAGCGGGCCCGCAGCTACAACTCCTACCGGCTGATCCTCGACCGGCTCGATGGCATCCACGGCCTCACCGACAGCGCCGGGCGGCCGTTGAAGTTCAGCCAAACCCACCGTCTGCGGCACACCCGGGCCACCGAACTGCTCAACGACGGGGTGCCGATTCACGTGGTGCAGCGCTACCTCGGGCATGCCTCGCCGGAGATGACGCTGCGCTACGCGGCGACCCTGCAGGCCACAGCCGAGGCAGAGTTCTTGAAACACAAGAAGATCGGCGCCCACGGCACCGACATTGCGATCAGCCCGTCGGACATTTACGACATGACCCAACTCGCGGCGCGCACCGACCGGGTGCTGCCCAACGGGGTGTGTCTGCTGCCTCCGGTGACCACCTGCGACAAAGGCAACGCCTGCCTGTCGTGCGGGCATTTCGCCACCGACGCCACCCATCTGGACGAACTGGTCGACCAGCGCACCAAGACCCTGACCTTGATCGACGTGCGCCGCGAACAGTTCCAGGCCCGCACCGGCCGCGAACTGACCGACGACAACGTCTGGATTCACCAGCGGCGCCGCGAGGTGGCCTCGCTGGACGCCATCATCGGACGCCTGCAAGCCACCGACGCTGATGACGCCGCCGGGATCGGGGGCGCCGGCACGACGGGCCGCGGACCCGGCCTGCAGGTCAGCACCCGGGGCAGCCACGAATCGGTGCTCCGCAAAGCCGACCCGGGAGCACCCCGGTGACCCGCACACCCCCGCCGCCGCCGACAGCCAAAGCCAAAGCGGCGCTGGCCACATACCGTGACGGTGTCAGCGCCGACAAGCGCCGCGACATCGAAAAGGCCATCAACTACCTGCGCAAAACCAAGGCCACGATCAACGTCTCCACGGTGGCCCGCCGCGCCAAGGTGCAACGCAAAACGGTCCTCAAACACGACGACCTGATGGTGATCATCAACCAGTACCGCAACCGGCCGGCCGCCGGCGGTGACGACCCTCCGGCCACGAGCCGTGAAAACAGCATCATGGCCGCGTTGCGCCGCAAGATAGCCGCCCAAGACACAGAAATCAACGAACTCAAAACCACTGTGGCACAACAGCAAGCCACCATCGAACTGCTCTACGGACAACTCGAGGACCGCCGTTACGGCAACACCACGAGTTAGCCGCGGTGCCCGTACTGTGTGCGCAGTCCGCGATCTGTGCTTGATTCGCGCTGGCGGCGCCGCAGCGCCCAGTACCAGGCCGCGGTGGTGGCCACCACCGCGAGTGCGGCGATCACGGCAACCCCGATGGTGTGCTCTTGCAGCCATCCGGTCGCGGTGGCCGACCAAGCGGTGAGCACGGTGGCGCCGCCGGTGGTGCGCCCAAGCGCCGCCGGTAGCCAGTACCACGCCAGGTAGGCGCCGGTGGCGAGGAGAACAACCGCGGTGGCGCGGGTCCCGTGGCGGGCCAGGATGCGCAGATGCGGCGCCAACGCGGCCCCGGCGGTGGCGGCGCCGACGCTGACCAGCAGCAGCACGGTCGCCGCGCCAGCGGTGTAGGAGGCGAACACCGCTGCCAGTGCGCCCCAGCCGCTGGTGGCCTGGGCTTGGGCGATGACCGCGAGCAGCACCCCGAAGGTGCACGACAGTGAAGCCAGGGCATACCCGACGCCGGCGGCCAGGACAGCGCCGGCCGCCGTGGATGGTGCGGCCCGGTGCCGCATCCAGTTCGGTACGCGTAGCCCAACCGAGCGGCCGGCGAGCATGATCACACCCAGCACGATCAGGGTGATCCCGATGGCGATCCCGAGCCAGGGTGCGGCCGTCACCAGGACGCGGGCACCGGCACTGATCGCCAGGCCCGCGGTGGCGAGGGTGCCGGTGAACCCGGCGGTGAGCAGAAGGCCGGTGCGCAGGGCGCCGGCCAGCCGTACCGGGACCGGATCGCTCTTGCTGCTGGTGATGGTGCCCGCGATGAACGCCGGCAGCAGCGCGAAGCCGCAGGGGTTGACCGGGGCGAGCATGCCGGCGGTGAACGCCAGCGGCAGCAGGTTCACCGTGCGGCGCTCGGGCCCAGGGCCGTGAGGATCTGGTCCTGCGCGGGGGCGTGGCCGCGGTAGGTGATCCGCCCGGACGGGTCGATGACCAGCAGCGTGGTCTGCGCGGTCACCTGGTAGCGGCTGGTCAGGTCTCCATGGGTGTCGATCACGGCGGGCAGGTTCGTGTCGCCGATCTGGTCCAGGAACCGGTGAACGTCAGCGGTGTTCTCGGTGGGGACCATGTCCACGGCGAGGAATCGGGCTGTGCCCGTGGCCTTTTGGACGGCGGCCCGGGCGCCGGCCACCGCGGTGCCGCCGCCGACGCATTCGCCGCACCCGGCGGAGAAGAACAGCACCGCCGTTGGGGACGTGGCGGGTAGGTCAACGGAATGGCCGTCCACCGTGGTCAGCGCCGCCGGTGCGGCCGCGCCAGTGGGCGGTGCCGGGGTTGTGGTGCTGGTTGTGGCCGCCGGTCCGCAGGCGGTCAGCGCACCGGCGGTCAACAGGGCCGCCGCGACACCGTATACGGGCCGTGTCAGCCTTGATCGTCGGTCAGGCATGGTCGCTCTTTTCTTCGGTCCAGGTGCGGTGTTGCGTTTCGGGATGGGGTTCGCCGGGCGGGCAACAGCTGTCACCGTCCCGTCTGCGGCGTCGGGCGGCGACCACGGCAATAGCCACGAGCACGGCGCCCGCCCCGATCAGGCACGGATCGGCGAGCACACCGCCCATCCCGGCGAGCGCGCCACCGGCGATCAACACGGGCCCGAAACAGCACACAGCGAGCAGCAGGACCGCCGCGGCGCCGAGCAGTCCGGGGCGGCGATCTGGGCGACTGCGTTGTGGCGGAAGCTGATTCATCAATTTCTCCTCATGACGTTGGTCGAGCGGTCAGCCGCAGCAGCGGTGGCCAGTCGGGCCCGGCCCGGCGGCACCGGCCTGCGCTTGGGACAGCACCTGTGCGGTCAGCGCCGCGCCGAGCTGGTGGGCTTGGGCGACGCTGACGATCTGGGCACCGGGATGCTGCGCCAGCCACGGTCCGGCGTCCTCGGCGCAGGTGAAGTAGTGCACCTGGTCGCAGAACGAGGACCGGATCGACCTCAGGTCCTCGGGGTTGACCAGCGAGACCACTGCCGCCGCGGGGTGCACCTCGGTCACGGCACTATCGGTGACGCTCACCCGGATCAGCTGCCCGCTGACCGGGGATGCGGACTCGATGCGGGCGGGCCGGCCCACGATGGTGGGGAAAATCAGGGTGTCCAGGGCGCACCAGGTGTACAGCTCGCGGCCGGCCACGGTGAACCGGTGCCGGGTCGGGCGCAGGGTCAGGCCCTGCCCGACGATGCGACCATGGTCGTCGTACTCGGTGTCGGGGACCGCGGCCAGTCGCCGCTGGAGCTCGTCGAGGGAAAACCCCGCCGCCGCAGCGAGGTCACCGGGTTCTACTGGCTGGCCGTCGGCGAGCAGTCGCAACAGCGGCACCAGCACGACCGGGTCCAGCCCAGACTCACCCGGAACAGCCAGGCGGTCAAGGAAATTCGTCATCGGGAACCTCTCGGATTAGGTGGCGGTCAGGAGGCGCAGCAGGACAACCGGGACGCGTCGGTGGTGAAGGACTGCGCGGCGATCTTGATGCCCTCGGCCATGGTCAGATACGGTGCCCACGACCCGGCAACCTGCTCGACGGTCATCTGGGCCGCCAGGATGTACACCCCGGCGGCGGCGATCTCACCGGCATCCTTGGCGACCGCGGTGATCCCGCGGACCCGGCCGGTCGCCGGGTCGGCGACAAGCTTGACGAACCCGCGGGTGTCACGATTCACCACCGCCCGCGGCACGGACGTCAGGGGCAGCACCCGGGCATCGCTGCGCATCCCGGCGGCCGCCAGCTCGGCCTCGGTCATCCCGACCGCGCCGACCGCGGGACTGGTGAACACCACCCGCGGCAGGTTGGTGTAGTTCACCGACCGGTCCGCGTGGGTGAAGATGTTGTCGGCCACCATCGCGCCCTGGTGGGCGGCGACGTAGACGAACTCGGGGTGCCCGGTGACGTCGCCGGCCGCCCAGATTCGGGGGTTCGACGACTGCAGCGTATCGGACACCACGACCTCACCGGCCGCGCCCGTTTTGACTTGCACCGCAGCCAGATGCAGCCCGCCGGTCACCGGCCTGCGTCCCGTAGCGATCAGGAGTTTCTCGGCACGAAACTGCCGTGCGGAACCGTCAACGATGGCCGTCACCGCTATCCGCCCACCACACTGGGCCGCGTGCGTGGCAGCGGCGCCCTCGACCACCTCGATACCCTCGTCGGCGAACACGCCGCGTAGTGCCGTCGACGCCTCCGGTTCCTCCGCAGAGGCCAGGCGGGACCGGACCAGCATCGTCACGGACGACCCCAGCCGCGCGAACAGCTGCGCCTGCTCCAATGCGACGTAGCCGCCGCCGATGACCAGCAGCGTTTCGGGCACCGCGGACAGTTCCATCGCCGTGGTCGAGGTCAGGTAATCGACCTGGTCGAGACCGTCGATCGGCGCAATCCACGGTTGCGCCCCGGTGGCGATCAGGTAGTGGTCCGCCTCGATCGTCTCGGCACCGACCCGCAGCACCGGGTCATCGGGCGTGCCGGCGAACGCGGCGTCACCCCAGATGCGCTGCCAGCCGTACGATTCGGCGACCCCGTCGTATTTTTCCGATCGCAGCGACTCCACTAAAGCCTGCTTGCCGCCGATCAGCGCCGCCATCTCCACCGGGCCGCCGTTCGCGGCAATGCCCGGGAACCGCGCCGCATCCGCGGCGCCATGGCGGGCCTCTGCTGCGGCGATCAGCGCCTTCGACGGCACACAACCGGTGTTCACGCACGTGCCGCCGAAGGTGCCGCGCTCGACCATGACGACGGACTTACCCAGTACGGTGGCCCGGATCGCCGCAGCCATCGCCGCGGCGCCGGAACCGATGACCGCCAGGTCGAATCGCTGACTCATGCACCCATCCTGAACCTTCAAGTACACTTGAATGTCAAGTGTTGTTCTGAGGAGACGGTCGTGAGAATCGGGAAACTAGCCGAAACAACGGGGACCACCACCGCCACGCTGCGCTACTACGAAGACGAAGGCCTGCTACCCGCGGCCGATCGCACCACGTCGGGGTATCGCGACTACACCGCCGACACGGTTTCCCGGGTGAACTTCATCCACCGCGGTCAGGCAGCCGGGCTCACCCTCACCCAGATCCGGCAAATCCTCGACATCCGCGACGGTGGCCATGCACCGTGCACGCACGTACGCGACCTGCTCGACACCCGCCTGACTGAGCTCGACGAACAGATCAACACACTGATTGCGTTGCGCGACACCATCACCCGGCTACGGCAGGACGCCGAAACCCTCGACCCACACTCGTGCAACCCGAACCAGGTCTGCCGCTACCTGTAGCCAGCGCCAACACCATGGCGCACCCGCCGCGGTTAGGCGCATGATCGAGCCATGGACCGCGACGCCATCGCAGCCGATCTGGAGCGCGCACGCGCCAGGTTTCACCAGCTGCTAGCAGCCGCCGCCCCGGCCGACTGGCACAAACCCACCCGCGAAACCCGGTGGACCAACGAACAATTGCTGTTCCACATGGTGTTCGGCTACATGATCGTCCAACGACTGCTGCCACTCGTGCGGGTGATGAGCCGACTCCCCGACCCCGTCAGCGCGACATACGCGCAACTGCTCAACGCGGCGACCACGCCGTTTCATCAGATCAACTACTACGGATCGTGCGCCGCCGCACTCATCTACAACCGACGCAGGATGGGCGCCAAACTTGACCGGGTCATCGACGCACTGCAACGCCAACTCTCCCGCGAGACCGCCGACAACCTGTGCCACGGAATGCATTTCCCGACCCGCTGGGACCCGTTCTTCGCCGACTACATGACGCTCGAAGACCTCTACCGCTATCCCGGGCGCCACTTCGACTTCCACGCCGCCCAGCTCACCTTCACCTAGCCCACGGCACTGCCGCGCACACACCTCCGGGCCAGACAACACCAGCGGGAACACCTGTGCCGCACACCGTTCCCGCCAAGGCTCATTCTCACCGCATCACCCAAGCGGGAACATCAATACACACCCAATTCTGACCCCAGATAATCTCGACGTACTGTCGGTGTTCATCTCAGCAGGCGCCGATCCGAGCCGACTGGCGCACTGGATGCGCGAGAACACCGACACTCACGCTCCTGTCGACACACTTGCCCTAGCGGGTGAAGTACTAAGAGCAACAACCCGATTCGCCGACCTACCTTAGTCGCCGGGAGGCTGCCTGAGCGGCGGCGGTTCTCGGCGCGCGCGAATGATCGCTAACCTCCATGCTGCTCATGAGTGTCGCGCGCACTGGAGTTCGTCATCGGGGTTCTGGTCCGGGGTCTGGAGGTGACCGGAAGCCCTCAAGGGACGGCCCGACATCACCGTTGCCACCGGTTGAGCCGTCATGGTCGCGATGTTCGACGGTCGGCGACGTCGGCGACGGTAGGTCCGGCATGTCGTCTTCGGTACGCCAGTTCCATGCTGGCAGACCGGCAATGGAGACATCGTCACCTGACTCACCGACCGGACGGTCGATGAACGCGGCCACCGCTGGAGTGCAGTCGGTAAACACCATGGACGCCATCGCCGTGGCACTGCCGTTGTACGACAGCACTTTCCGAAAGGAACGCCCCGCGTCAACAGCTGTGCTCAGCAGGGTACGGTCGGAATCGCCATCGAACGGCAGCCAGTTGCGATCAGTCGTCATGAGCGACAACTGCTCGACCGCGGCATATCCGGCCCGCGATACCGAGAAGGTCGCGATCGCCACCAACCGCACATCGCCGGGTTCGGCCATCTGCCAGTGCTCAAGCTCGACAGCGAACCGTTTAGCGAGCTTGCGGCACAAGTCCTCTTCAAGGAACCAGGGATGCCCAGGCAGGTGCCGGATCTGCATCTTGTATCCGTGACTGGTCGCTTCCAGTGCCTTGACCTCGCCGACCCCGATTAGCAGCTTGGTGGCCTTACCCGGTTGCCGCCGCGCTGGCGCCCATGCCTTGATCCGGCGCTGCTCAAGCTCGGCCTTGCGGTCAGCGGAAAAGGGCTCGGGGACAAACAATGCTTGTCCGAGAGGATTCTTGCGGACCTGTTTGCCGTCCACGGCCGCGAGCAGCCGCCGGTATACCACTGCCCACGGTCGGTGCCCGGCGAAACCTGGCCGCCACGTCGTCAATTCGGCTTCGTCCCACAAATAGTGCAGCACCGCCCTCAACGACAGCTTGTTCCCATCAGCCTGGACGGTGTCTGACGGGGTGCCCGAAGGCTCAGGCGCAGCGCGGCCGGCGGACTTGGACAATGAAAACCCCAGCCGCAGAGCTGTTGTGCCGTCCTCCGGATTGTCCACGATGGACCGCTCAGCCACAGCGCCGTACCCGGACAGCTCCTCGGGAGGCAGCCATGAGCGGCAACGATGATGGTGGCTTGCGGCTGTACCCGGCATCCGCTTGACGATGAGCTCGTGCCCACCCGTAGCGATGTACATCGGCACACCTGGGTAGTTGCACAGGCACAACGGCCTGACATGCAGCGATTTAGCGGCTGCGAGAACCTGTTGGGACGACAGGGAATGAACGTCGTCGATGCGGCGGCCCTCCACTTCAAATGCGGCGTCTTGCTGCCCGTCTGTCCATGCACCGTTCGGTTTGGTCATGTGCGCTTTCCTTTCGTCAGGACTTGGTCGTCCCCGAACAGGGCGAGCTGCACTGGGTGTGGGCGGACTTGCTTGCGGGCGGCGGGTTTGGTCCGGGATTCTCGGTGGGCGACTTCGGCGATGGCGGCTTTGGCGATCGGGGTTGCCGTGGTACTGGGGTCGGGGCTTGATTCGATTGCCATCCGCATGGCGGCGGGAACCAGCTTCCAGTGCGGTTCGCACATAAAGCCAGTGCAGGGGGTGTCGCAGCCGTTCGCGTGGCAGGTGCCTGGTCCAGAGTTGTTCTGGGACATACGTTCTCCGTGATGCGGTTGGCAGGTCGTGACTGTGCCTGCGCGGCGGGTGGAATCGCGTCCCGGGTCGCGGCGGTGCGATGCCGAGGTGGTGGGAATGTCGTCGTCGAAGTCCGGATCGTCGTCGGAAATCAGGACTGCTGCGGCGGGCGGGTGGCTCATCGGGACTCAGTTCGCCGCCGAGGCGTGGGTAGCAAGACTGGATTGGCTGCGGCGAGGCGCCGCTACCGTTGGCCATACCGCGGCGTTGTGGCCGTCGGTATGCCAGGTGCATCCTTGCCCTCCGGCACTGATGGGCGCATCGCAGACTTGGCTGTGGTGCCATGGGCAGCCAGCGCTGAATCTGTCGATCGCGGCTCGCAGTGATGCGCGCGCCAGGTGCGAGAGCACGATCGTGCCCGTGGTGCTGTGGTAGTGCCAGCGGCTCGATACGACACCGAGTTCACGCAATTGTGCAGCGACGGCGTCTAATTCGCATTCGGGAAGGGTGCCGACGCCGATGGCTGGACGGGGGCTCCATCGGGGAATGCGGGCGTCGAGGATGATCAGCGGGTTGCCCTCGACGCCTACGGGAAGGAACCGCACGATTCGGTCTCCGCTGATGATCCGGACGCCACAGCGTTCGACGAGAGCATTACCGGGCTGTTCGGTGGTGTAGAGCCAGCGTAGCCCGGCGTCTAGCGCGGCGCTGAAGCTTGGCGCGGCCAGGGTGGTACTCATAAAGCGGCTACCTGGTCGTGCTCGCCGACGATGTTCGGCGTGGGGTCAGCGGTGCCTAGGGCGGCAGATTCAACGGTGGACATGATGGTTTCCTTGGGTTCACGCGGGCGTGGCTTTGTCGAAATCGGCGGCGAATTGGTTCTGCACTGCCGCAACAATGTTCGGAGCGGTGGCCTTGCCGAGCCGGATGGACAGTTCGCGGTTCTCGGTGAGGCTCTTGGTGGACAGGTTTTGGCTGCCGATGATCAGCGCATCGTCTGTCAGGACGATCTTTTCGTGCATATACAGTCCCTTGCTTGACGTGGTCAGGACGCGCACGGCGCACCCCGCGTCCTTGACTTGAGTGACGGCGGGCGTGCCGGCGTCGTCGGCGTTCAGCAGGATTTTGCAGGGCACGCCGCGCCGGGCCGCTTCAGAGATGGAAATCGCTGCGGCGTGGTCTTTTAACTCTTCACTGGTCACATCCAGTATGCCGTGGGAGGCGTTGATGGTTCGGATGTATTCGGCCCGGGCAGCGGGCGACCAGATCAGCTCTGGTGCAGTAACGGCCTGTGATAGCCGGCCACTGTCGACGGCGCCGTAGTCTCCATCGAATGTCGCGGCGATAGCCGAGACCTGTTCGGGCACAGAAGAAACGTGTAGGGTCTCAGATTCCGTGGCATCTGAGGACCCTTTGACCTGCGGTGATGTGATCCGCCCCGGCATGTCGGGAGGTTCTCTTATCTGAGTGCCTCCTCGGCATGAGGGTGCCGTTGGCGATGGTAGTAGAGCGCTTCGGCCCGATCGGGGGTCAGGTCCTGGCAGTAGCCGTTGGG